>CXWJ01000501.1_pt1 | contig 144457 bp, 136 predicted proteins | sample 590841 | NCBI WGS metagenome assembly CXWJ01 (sample SAMEA3498367, study PRJEB10139) | wastewater metagenome | biome: wastewater treatment plant; material: activated sludge | place: Austria | collected 2015-01-21 | reverse complement strand
CCACCCTCCACCCTCCACCTGATTTTGCAAAACACACCACTATATCAGCGCCTCGACTTTTTGCGGGAAAGTATACGCAACCTGCGTTCTACCGGGAGCGTTGCGCCCAGTTCGCGCTTTCTATGCCGGGCGATAGCGTCGAAAATTGACCCTGCCCGTGCCGGTGTGGTGGTAGAACTCGGTCCCGGCGACGGTGTGGTGACGCGTTATATTCTTGACAGGTTAAGGCCCGACGCACGGCTGCTGATTTTTGAGATCAATGAAGTGTTTGTGGATAAAATACATGACACCTTCGAAGATGCCCGGCTTACGGTCATTCACGATTCGGCTGAAAATATGGGGCAACATTTCAAAGCGATGAACATTCGGGCCGTGGATTATTTCGTGTCAGGAATTCCTTTCGTAATGTTGCCGGAATCTTTGGCAAGGCGCATTACGCTAGGATGCCGGCATTGGTTGAAAGCAGGCGGGCGATTCATTCAGTTTCACTATTCGCCCCTGTTGATCGGTTTCTACCGCCGGGTTTTCGGCAATGTCGACATCGACGTGGTGGCGTTGAATATTCCACCCGCGATCGTTATTTCATGTACCAAGAAGATTCATTGAGGTTATTATCGTCATTATGCAAATGCGGTTTATATTATTCGGTTTCATTGCGTTAGGCGTCGCTTCCTGTGAGCAGCATATTCTTTTTGAAGAAAGAAAGGAAATCCCCGGCGCTGTGTGGTTGTATCGCGACTCGCTGGATTTCAAATTTACGGTGCCCGACACCTCTGAACTCTACAACATGTATGTGGACTTCGAACATGCCGACACATTCCCGAACCAGAACGTTTACCTGAAGCTATACACACGATTTCCCGATGGCAAGCGACTCAGCCGGGCCCGGTCGTTCGACCTGTTCAAAGCACAAGGCGAATCTGCCGGGCAATGTTCCGGCCATAAGTGTACGGTGCACAGCCTGTTGCAGGACAATGCCTACTTTAACCGGCCCGGCGAGTATGTCATTACGCTGGAGCAATTTATGCGCAGCGATTCACTCAAAGGAGTAAAATCCGTGGGCCTGATTGTTGAAAGAACGGGGAAAAAAAGGGGCAGTGGGCAGTAGCAGTGGCAGTTGGCAGTGGCAGTGGCAGTTGGCAGTGGCAGTTGGCAGTAGCAGTTGGCAGTGGCAGTGCCAACTGCTACTGCCACTGCCAACTGCTACTGCCAACTGCCACTGCCAACTGCCACTGCTACTGCTACTGCCACTGCAAACTGTTAATTGCTTTCCGTCCAGTTAAAATTGCCGTTTTTGCCAAAATCCTTTCCGGTTTTTGCACGGTAGAATTCGAGGTATTTGCGGTGCAGTTCGTCGGATTGTTTCACTCCGTTGACTTTGAGTTCTGTGCCGGAGAGTTGGAATTGAAAATTAGAAGGATCGGAAATGAGCCCGTCGCGTTGAAGTTGGGATTTCAGTTCTTTGCCCAAGGCGTTGGATTTGGCATGTTCGTCTGCCCAACGGCTTTGTTCGCGCGCCCATTGTTCCCGTTCTTTCCCCCATAGTTCCTGCTCTTTTGCCCATTGTTTTTGTTCTTTTAGCCAGTGCTTTTGTTCTTTTTCCAACTCTTTCCGGTACTCTTTCATTTCTTTTTCCGCCATTTTCATATCCCCTTCCCGAAGGCGTAACTGCTCTTTTACGATCCGGCGGTGTTCGTCGGCGTAACGGTCGACTTCGCTGTGTATCCGTGCCCGTTCTTCTTCCAGGCGTGCCTTATCCTCTTCCGATAACTTAAAATGAGGGAATTCATCCAAGTTTTCAATGTACTGCAGCCCCTCTAAACCTTCCAAACCCTCTAATCCTTCCAAACCCTCAAAATGAAACCCGCCTTCCGGCGTAAAGTTGAAGGTATTCCCATCCGCTCCATTCCAGTAATAAAAACCATTGCCCCCCGGTAGATCCAGCGATTCACCCTCTTCCAACTGGTCGCCGTCGATCCACACTTGCCCGTCCTTTACCTTGATCTCCATCGGTTCGCCATTGCGCTCAAAAACGATGATGGTATTGCCGTCGCCGTCTTTGGTGGTCGAAATTCGCGGCGGCATGGGTGGCATCGGCGGTACGGGTGGTATGGGCGCCGCTGCCGGGGATGGGGGAGTGGGGAAGAAAAAGATGCCGGGTGGCATGGGCGGCATCGGTGCGATGGGCGCCCGCAATTCGCGTCGTAGTTCATTCGTGAGGTCGCGGTGCTGTTCGAATTCCGAAGCGGGGATTTCTTTGCCGTCGATGTTCAGGCGGGTCAGTTTGTTGTCCTGATATTCGGCCTCCACACGCTGGTTGTCGTCTTCTCGTACGATTTTACGCGTGCTTTTGGGTTTGGGCACAGAGTCGTTGACGATCTGATCTTCTCCGCCTGTTGCGTTAAACAGGACGGCGGGGAATTCGGTCATTTGGGCAAAAGCTGCCGACAGCGACGGCGCATTGTTGGCACGAATGCCGACCAAAGTCAGCAGTGCAAAGAGTATGAGGGTTGCCGTGAATTTTTCCATGATTTGTGACTTTTGTTGTGGTTGATTCAGAATACGCCGGATGCGTTCCAACAGCAGCGGACGACGCCCCGGGCCTTTGAGGCCCAGCGCCAATACGGGGGTAGGCTTGGCCATTTCCTGCACCTGGACAAGCGCTTTAGCAAAAGCGAGGCGGTTGCCGGTAGCAGCGAGTGCAGCGTCGTCGCAGCAGTTTTCGCGTTCATTGCGGATGACATTCGACATCCACCATACGGCGGGTTGGTAGTAAAAAACTGTTTCGATAAAAGCCTGCAGGAGATTGAACACCCAATCGCGGCGGGCAATATGTGCCAGTTCGTGCGCCAGTATGGCTTCCACTTCCGCCGGGTCAAGGCGATTGATCAATCCGACAGGCAACAGGATGACGGGCTTGAGCCAGCCGATGGCTACCGGCGTGTGCACCAAGGCCGATTCCAACAAGCGGACCGGTCGCGACATAACCAGTCGTTCGCCCAGCGCGGCTATTTTTGCTTCCCAATATTCATTCACCCGGGCAATACCGTGTCTGCTCAAACGGTTGACCTGCCAGACCCCGCCTGCAAAGCGCAGGAGAAAAAAGCCGAAACCGAGCATCCAAACAGCCACGATCAGCGGATAATTGGCCTCCAGCCAATGGGTCGTTTGTTGCCATAAATCCGTTTCGACCGGCGACAAACCGATCAAATTTTGACTGGACAACCGGCTTTCTTCGGCGAAAACCTGGCTCACCGAAATCCCCGAATCGGATTGATAAACCCAACCGAACGTGACCACTGCTGCCGCAAATACCGCCATCAAAGCGCTGTATGCCGCCCAATAACGTTGTTTTGCCGTTTGCAACCGGTACAACAGGGCGAATAGCACAAGCGCCGCCAAAGCGCCTTGCCAGAGGGAGTGAACGAGCGTCCAGCCGAGGGCGCGGACGAATGCGTCGGAGATGAATGAGGTGTTGTTCATAACTTCGGCTGTTGTTGTTCGATTTGAGCGATCAATGCTTTGATTTCGTCCAGTTCATCGGAGCTGGCTTCGTGATTGCCGAGCGCCTGCAACACAAGCCGGGCGGTGCTGCCCCGGAATGCATTGTCGACAAACTGTTGCAGCAGCAGCGACTGCGTGTCTTCTTCCCGGACGGCCGGCGCGTAGGTGTGCGTACGCCCATCTTCCTCGCGGGTCACCAATCCCTTTTCAAACATGATCTGCATCAATTTCAAAGTGGTGGTGTAGCCGGCGGATTCTTTGTGCTTGCCGGTAGCCGCCGGAACGGACTTGCGGCTTACGCGCCGTTCGTTGAGCAGGTCGTTCACCGTGCGCACGGTGCTGGGGCCCTGCTCCCAAAGAATATGGAGTATTTCGAGTTCGGAATCGGTCGGTTTCATAAATGTTGGTGATATGTTGAATCGGTTATTTGGTGATATGCTGAATCGGTTATTTGGTGATATGTTGAATCGGTTATTTGGTGATGCGTTGATGCGGTTATTTGGTGATGCGGTTATTTGGTGAGGTGGTGATTTGGTGAGGTAGTGAGGTGGTGATGCGTTTACAGCTTTTCCAAACTTCCCTTTGCGCGTGTGTTTCCGGGCCGGAGGTCGAGGGCTTGTTGAAAACATTTTTTTGCATTTTCCCTGTCGTTTTTTAACAAATACGCGTCGCCGAGGTCGTTCCAGGCGACAACGATGCGGGGGAATTTTTGCGTGTAAAACCGGTACAACGCGACGGCTTCGTCGGCTTTTCCTTCCGACAAAAGGGCTTGCCCGGCAAAGAGCAACACCATGTCGTCGTCGAGAGGGTAGCCGTGTTCGCTCAGTTCGCGTTCGATGTTGCCGGTGAAATAAGCCGCGCCTTTTTCCTTCAGCAGTGAATAGATAAATTTTGAAGCGGAAGGTTGCAGCGGCTCGACGGGTTGGTCGTTCAAAATAGCGCCGATGCGTTGGAATAGCATTTCAGCCGAATATTCGTCGTAGTTGGAAAGCACGATGACCGTGCGGTTCTGGGCAAAATTGCGGGCATATACAGCACTCACACCCGGTCCGCCGCCTGCCGCTGCGAAACGTCCTTCTTTTTTGAACTCACTCCAGGAAGCGTATTGCCGGGGAAAAAGCGGGTCGTTGAACATGCGGAGTTTGTCTGCGTCGGAAAGCAGGCGATTGTCGTTGGCCAGGGAGTAGTCTAATCGGAGCAGATCGCCACAGGTAGAATAAATACCGCCGTCGCCGCCGCCGAGGAGGGGGAAATCGAGGTTGTTTTGGAGCGGGCCGGGCATATTCGAAAGGTAGCCGACAGCCTTGCCCGGCAGGTATTTTGGACGAAACAAAAAACCGGTCGAACCCATGCCGAGTTTGTCCAAAATCCGTGTTTTCAACACTTCCGGGTAATTTTTCCCTGCTGCTTTTTCAACGATGGCGGCTAAAACGATGTACCCTGAATTGGAATATTCAGCCTGTACGCCCGGCTCGAACAACAATTGTTCCTGCCGGATCCACGGCAGAAAATCGGTCGCGCTCGCCAGGGTCGTTTCATCAGGGTTAAAATCCGGCGTTTCATAGTATTGCCCCAAACCGGATTGGTGGTTGAGCAGATGCGATACGGTCACCTTGTCGGCAACTTCCGGGCGGAAGCCGGTGAGGTGTTTGCCCAGGTTGTCGTCGAGCCCGATCTTGCCTTCGGCAGCGAGTTGCAGGACGAGAATTTTTGTAAAGAGTTTGGTGATGGAACCGATGGAAAACTGTGTTTCCGGCGCATTCGGCAGCGATTTTTCATAGTCCGCCATGCCGACGGATTTTTGATACAACGGCTTGTTGTCCTTGACAATCAAAATGTTGCCCGAAAAAACGTCTTTTGCAACAGCCTCGGCGAGGAGCGTGTCGAGTCGGGAACTCAAGTCGGTTTGTGCACTCAATCGCACAGCCCAAAGGGTAAGGAGGAATGCCCGGAATATTTTTGATTTCATAGCAATATTAAATCCGGGCACAAACATCTACGAGAAGTTTCGTAGTTCCAAATTTTTTCTACGAAATTTTTCGTAGTGGAAGTTATTTTGTAAAAATCTGTCCGCTCTTCGGTATACTCGAACTCGGTTTTTTGTCATTCTGGAAGAATCTCCCCAAGCCTGGCTTTTTCAGGTAGGTTGAGTTCGGAAGATTCTTCCGGAATGACAAACGTAGAGTACGCTTAAAGCATCTACCCTGGCGGCAATGGTACGGCCACTAATCTAATTCCTTCAAAATCTCCCTGCGCAAGATCACCAGCGTTTTAAATCTTTCCCGGTTGGCTGCTTCAAATCGCCCTGCTTTGAAGCGTTCACGGGCACAGCGCCACTTGTCCATATACAACTCGACAAAACAACCGAGGGCGATCAGGATAAGTACGATTGGCATACCTGCATTGGGCCAGCCAATAAACCCCGGGAGAAATTTATGGGCGGCCCACAAGGAAACCGGGAAAGTGATCAGCCCGCCGAGTATTTTTACGGTAGAACTATAACCGATGTAGAAGTCGAGTTTTTTATTCAGCCACCAGGGCAGGTAACAAGGCAGGAACCAGAAAGCATAGCCGGTGGCAAAGGGCAAAAAACCGGCTATGAGCAGGAGGGTGTCTGCAAATGTTTGCCGGCCGGCATTTGGCGCGATGCGGGACTTGATGCCCAGATCGCTCAGGCCGGCGCTTACCAAATCGTCGAAGTAGCGGCCGGTTTTTGACCGGAGCGCTTCGTCGTCGAGCCGGGTTTCTGCAAGTCTTTTGACCGTTAAGAACGTATCCTTTAAATCGTCGGGCCGTTCGTTTTTGAGCATTCCCTCCAGCCTGTTGATCCAAATTTCACCTGCCTCGTCGCGGGTATGAATGGTAAGCAGGGTGACCCGGCGTTGCAATTCGGCGGTAAAGTCGTCCACCGCCCGCTCGGGATTTTGCCGCCAGGCATCTTCCCAACCACTTGCGTGGATCGCTTCGCCGCAGTTGATCACGACGTCGCTGCGGAACAAATCCGGCGCGGAATAAGAAAGTCCGATGGGGATGACTTTTACGTCTAATTTCCACGTGTTTTGGTTTTCCGCACCGAAAGCGATGCGGGCCGCGCCTGTTTTGAATTCGCGCACCCAACGGTGCATCCAACTGGTGCCTTCCGCAGCAATGAACAGCACGCCGTATTTTTCTAAGTGTACGAATGACTGCTTAAAAGCGGAGGCGTTGTTGCGTTCTTCGCCTTCCGCCACGTCTTCACGGCGTTTGACGGGGATGCAAAAAAGGCGCGTCAACAACCAGTTGCTCACCGGATGTTTGAAAAGCCCGTAGTTGGCAAGAAAGAACATTTCCTGCCGGATGGGCAAACCGGGGTTGAGCACGTCCATCAGGGTGCTGGGGTGGTTGGTGACAACGATGGCCGGGCCGTCGAAGCGAAAATTTTCCGAACCCAACACGAGGCGACGGCGGTAAAAAACGCCGGCGCCAAGCCATGCCAGGGCGCGAAAGAGAAAGTAGATCAGGCGAAGAGTCGGATGCAGGCGGATGTTGCGGTATGACATTATTCGATTTCTCTTTTTAAAAAAGCCTCTACCGCACCACCGTCACACTCCCTTCATATTGAAATTCTTCCTGGTCGACAAAACGCACGAGTGCATACCAGGTGAACACGCCGATCACTTTTTCGCCTTTGTACAACCCATCCCAGCCGAGATTGGGGTCATTCAGCGGAAAATCTTCTCTTTCAAAAATCAGCTCACCCCAGCGGTCATAAATGCGCAACAGGGTGAATTGCTCCGCCGCAGGGCCCGAAAATCCGGTGAAGTGGTCGTTCGGATAAGGCTTGTCCGGCGCAAAAACGTTGGGGAAAAAAATCGGGCGTTGTTTGTTGACCCGGATGCTCACCGTGTCGAAGGCCATGCAGCCGTCCTCGTCGGTGATCTTAACGACATACAACTGGTTGCTGATGGCGGTAGCCGTCGGTTCGGCAGCCGTTACGTCGCTCAGCCCCAGCGGCGGCGACCATTCGAAGGTAACCGGACGGCCAACCGGGGAGGTCACCGTAGAAATATCCACGGTGAAGCCGAGGTCGAGTAAGGTATCGGTGGGTACGGCAGCCACGATGAGCGGCGGCGGTTGGTTGAGGGTGGCAAAAACAGAGTCGATGCAACCTGCCGAGTCTTTTACTTTAATCCAGTAATCGCCTGCCGCCAGGCCGGTGAGCAGGTTGGCCGCCTGAAAATTGACGCCGTCGGCGCTGAAAGTGAAATCAGGTCGCCCGCCTACCCCTTCCACATTGATCTCCCCTGTCGGGAGGCCGTTGCAAAGCAAATCCAACACACCCAGCAGGTTGACGGCTACATCTGCCGGTTCGGTAATAAACACACCGCCGGTGATGGTGCAGCCGTTGCCGTCGGTTACGGTCACGTTGTATTGTCCCGGCGGGAGGTTTTCGGCAACCGGGGTTGCCTGGCTGCCTGGCTGCCATTGGTAGCCGAAATTGCCGACGCCACCGGAAGCTTCAGCCAGTGCCGACCCGTCGTTGGCGCCAAAGCAGGAAATATCGGTGGTGTCGATCACCAGATCGAGTGCCGGGTTGTCGGTAATGGTCACGTTGAAAATACCTTCGCACAGCACGTCGTCCACGGCTGAAATGGTATACACCCCCGCCGCAAAGCCGCCCTGGGTGTTGTTGGGCATATAACCGTTGCCCCAATCGAACAGGATCGGCGCTTTGCCATTGGTGATGTTGAGGGTGATCATGCCGTTGTCGTCGCCGGTACAAAGCGGCTTGGTGACGACGGCATCTGCCGTCAGCACCCGTTCGTCTACCTGGATGGAAAGGTCTGTTTCGCAGTTGTTGGCGTCGCGGATGAGCAGGGTATAGGTACCCACACCCAGACTGTCGAGAAAGTTTTCCGACGTCAGGGGCCCGTTGTTCCAGCTGTACTGGTAGGGTGGGGTGCCGCTGGTTATGTTGTTGATGGTGATTTTACCGTTCGTGGTGCCGTTGCAATCGGGTGCAGCAATGAGGGTATCTACTTCTACGTCGGGGAAAATGGTCGCATTCAGGATTTTGGTCACTTTGCAGCCGAGGTCGGTTTCAATGGTCAGCACAATAAGGTTTTGGCCCGGGTGATTGAATGCAACATCATGCGGACCGGGGCCTGTGGCCGTTTGCGGAACCGCATCTGCACCGAAGCTCCATTTCCAGGCTGTGATGCTGCCGATGGGAAACGTGGAGGCGTCCAGTACTTTCACAGGTGTGCCGAGACAAACTGCATCCGGGTCGGTCGTGAAATCCGCTTCCGGGCCGAGAAACTGACCGGTGCCGCCAAATTCGACCGCAAAACCGTTGCCCGCCAGCGAAAAGTTGTTGATGACGAGCGCATACGTCTGACCTGCGACCATATTCAAAGGCGACAGCCAGGCATCGTCGCCGACATCTTCACAACCGGCATCCTCGCTGATGTCGGGATCGCCGGCCCGCAAGCCTGTTTTCCCCAAACACGGAGCAGCGTTGATGTTAGGGTTCCCACTATTGCCGGAAGCCATGCAACGCTCGATGACCTTTCCCGAGCAGTTGCCGATCCCGTTGGGCAGGCGATAAACGACAAAGTCGAGGTCATCGGGGCCGTTGAGCGGGGTCAGGGTGAATTCCAGCGTTCCGGCCTGGGAACAGGTCCATACAAACCAGGTTGAATTGGATTCTTTGACCCCCGGGACGCCGTTGAAAAAACAGGCGGCATCTTCCATTTCCAGGTTGTTGGCGCCTGCGCCGGTCACACTTTGCACTACGAAAGGCGATTTGTCGCACAAAATCGAAGATTGCGGGCAGTCCGATGTGGGTGTAACGGGCGGGTTGTAGTTATTGATACAAATCTGGAAAGTACCGGTCTGGCCGGCAGCGCCCTGAATACGAATGAGATAAGGGAAGCCGACAAAAAGGCCGCCTTCGTACAGCTCCGCGATGTTGTTGTTGCCCGTCGAGGCTTCGCAGCCCAGTTCGTTGATCGTGCCGCCGCAGGTGCCGTAATAAAGGGTTACCTGCGGGTCTTGCAGGGTGCCCCCGGGTGCCTGGCCTGTGGCGCCGCGCACCGTGATGGTCACGTCTGTCGCCTGCGGGGTGAACGCAAACCAAACGTCGCCTTGCGCAGAGCCAAAACAAGAAGGTGGCGCATAATTAGAAGGTGTGGCGCCGGCGTTTGTATAAGCCCCGGACGTGCTGCAAAAATTGAGTACGTTCTGAATGACGATCGGGTTCGTGCAGTCGTCGTTGGAAGGTTGCGCCCAGGCCAGTGTGGGGAGTGCCAAAGATGAGATTAAAATAAGTGCAAGTTTCCTCATGGTATGCCGTTGTGTTTATCGGGTTGAGCAGGAAAAAGAGATTGAGCAAACAATATTCCTCATTCTTTCTCCACTTTTTTCAATGATCTCAACCTTTTCCAGAAATCAGTTTGATGCATAGACGCTTTGAATGCCCCGTTTGTTGGCTCAGCTATATGTCAAAGTTTTCTTAAAAAACTGACACTCAGGCAATGTCCCTTCCACACTGCCCGATAAAAGCGCAAAAACGCCGCAAATTAGCAAAATACTGTTCCCGACAAAAACGCTACATTTGCCGCCCGTAGTGCGGGCTTTGCTGTCCGCCGCCTTTTCTACGTGGGCTGGTATGCCCGGATAACATCATGAAACACATTCCCAACCTCCTCACACTCAGCAATTTGTTTTGCGGTTGTTGCGCGCTGATGTTCACGTTGCACGGTGAACCGGTCATCGCAGCCTGGTTCGTACTGGGATGTTTTATTTTCGACTATGGCGACGGCATGTCGGCAAGGGCCTTGGGAATTTCTTCGCCGTTGGGCAAACAACTGGATTCGCTGGCCGATGTTGTGAGTTTTGGCGTGGTACCTGCGGCAATGTTGCATCAGATGCTGGTTTCGGGAGGTGTCTGCAAGGCTATGGAAAATGTACCCGACGGATTTCTGCCCGCAGGGTGGTCGTACCATACTTGTCTGGCCGCGTTGCCGGCGTTTGTGCTTGCCATGTTCGCTGCCATGCGCCTGGGCCGCTTCAACGTCGATACCCGTCAATCCAAATACTTCATCGGTCTCAGTACCCCGGCCTGTACGGTGTTTGTGCTGGGTATAGCCCTGGCGGCTGAACACGACCGCTTCGGCCTGAAGAATTTTATTGAAAACCAGTGGCTGCTGTACGGCCTGATCGCGCTGTTTTCCTGGCTGATGAATTCTGAAATCCCGATGTTTGGGATGAAAATCAAATCGTTCGACCTTCGGAGCAATGCGTTTTCGCTGGTGTTTCTCGCCGTTTTTCTCGTGTTCGTTTTCTTCCTGAAAGAACTGGCGCTTTCCGCCGTCATTGTGTTTTACGTGTTGATTTCCGTTATTTTGAAAAATAAAGTTTTAGCCACATAAAGCGTTGATAATGTTGAGATGTCGAGGGGTTGAGAAAGTTGAACATAAAAACCTCAACCCTCAACATCTCAACCCACTCAACCCCTCAACATCTCAACCCTCTCAACTTTTTCTCATGAAATTCGTCGCCGAAATAGACATCATGCCCCACAAAGAACTGCTCGACCCGCAGGGAAAAGCCGTTGTGAACAACCTCAGCCACCTCGAACTCTCGGGCGTGGCCGACGTGCGTATCGGTCGCCATGTGACCATGACGCTCGAAACCGCTTCCGAAGCCGAGGCCCGCAAAACCGTCGAGACCGCCTGCCAGAAATTGCTGGCGAATCTGATCGTGGAAACCTATCACTTCGAACTTAAAAAACAGTAGCAGTAGCAGTAGGCAGTAGCAGTAGCAGTGAGCAGTTTTGCGCCTGCTAACTCCCACCTACTGCTACTGCTTACTGCCACTGCCTACTGCCACTGCCACTGTTACTGCCTACTGCCACTGCTACTGCCTACTGCCACTGCCTACTGCCTACTGCCAACTGCCTACTGCCTACTGCCTACTGCCTACTGCCTACTGCCACTGCCTACTGCCTACTGCCACTGCCTACTGCCACTGCCTACTGCCACTGCTACTGCCTACTGCCACTGCCTACTGCTACTGCCACTGCCTACTGCCTACTGCCACTGCCAACTGCCACTGCCTACTGCCACTGCCAACTGCTACTGAAATGCTCCACGTCATTCCCACACCCATCGGCAACCTCGAAGACATTACGCTGCGTGCGCTGCGGGTGTTGAAAGAAGTGTCGGTGGTGCTGGCCGAAGACACCCGCACCAGTCGTAAGTTGCTCGATCATTACGACATCAAGACCCCGTTGCGCGCTTTCCATGCCTTCAACGAACACGCTGTGGTAGAGCGCATTGTGGACGAACTGGCTTCCGGCGTGCATATCGCACTCATATCCGATGCGGGCACGCCGGGTATCAGCGATCCCGGTTTTTTACTGGTACGGGCTTGTGTGCGCCGCGAAGTGAAAGTGGAATGCCTGCCGGGGCCGACGGCCTTCGTGCCGGCCTTAGTAGCGAGCGGTTTGCCTTGCGACACGTTTCACTTCGAGGGTTTTTTGCCTCATAAAAAAGGCCGGCAGACCCGGCTGAAATACTTAGCTGCATTGCCACACACCTTCGTTTTGTACGAATCGCCGTTCCGCCTCCTGAAGTGCCTGGACGAACTCATTGTCGTTTGCGGGGCGGAGCGGCAGGCTTGTGTCGCCCGCGAGTTGAGCAAACTGCACGAGGAAGTAAAAACAGACTCGCTGGAGGCGTTGAAAGCGCATTTTTCCAAAAAAGATGTGAAAGGGGAGATCGTGGTGGTGGTGGCGGGCCAAGGGTAATTTCAGGTAATTAGAGTAATTCAAGTCATTTTTTTTACACAACGTAAAATGGTTTTGAACAAAGGCTGAATGAAATGGATTGAGAGGAGAGGCTCCTAAACTATCTAAACTTTCTAAACCGCTCTAAACCGTTAAAATGACCCGACTCAGCGTAAATATCAACAAAGTCGCCCTGCTGCGCAATGCGCGCGGCGGCAATTTGCCCGACCTCGTGCAGGTTGCCAAAGACTGCGAAGCCTTTGGAGCAGAAGGTATTACGGTACATCCGCGCCCCGATCAGCGCCACATTCGTTACGACGATGTGCCGGCTTTGCGGGCGGTGGTGACCACGGAATTCAACATCGAAGGCAATCCGACCCGGGAGTTTCTCGATCTCGTGTTGGCCAACCCGCCGCACCAGTGTACGCTGGTGCCGGACACGCCGGCGCAACTAACTTCCGATGCAGGCTGGGATACGGTGACCAACGCCTCATTTCTGCGCGAAGTGATCGGCGAGTTTCACAAAAAAAACATCCGGGTCTCGATTTTTATCGACCCGGTGGCGAAAATGGTGGAAGGCGCCAAAGCCGCAGGCGCCGACCGGATAGAGTTTTACACCGGCCCGTATGCGCATCATTTTCCTGAAAACCCGCAGGAAGCGGTGGCTGCCTATACTGCTGCGGCACAGGTTGCCAACGCAGTGGGCATCGGCATCAATGCAGGGCATGATCTGAACTTGGACAACCTGAAATTTTTCCAGCAGCACTGCCCGCAGTTGCTGGAAGTAAGTATCGGCCACGCGCTCATTTCCGATGCGCTGTATTATGGCCTGGCGAATACGATCCGGATGTATTTGCGGCAGTTGCGGTAGATGACAGGCCAAGGGGCGACTTACAAGTCAAAGTTTTGACAGGATTAACAAGATTTACAGGATTTATAGTCCAATTTTTTATAGTAAAATATCCTGTCAATCTTGTTAATCCTGTCAAAAAATGAAAATTGTGAGGCATCTTCCACATCACGACCTTCCTTCCAGATAGATAATCGCCCGCTCCGCAATATCCTCCACCACATCGCCGGGAAAAAGAAAAGCCCGGTCGCGGAAAATCTCCCGCAACTCCGCAGCGTCCAGCGCCGTGAGTTTTGAAGCGAACTGCTCCGCCCGATCAAAGCAATATTGCAGGCGGTCGAGCAAAAACTGGAAGTCTTTTACCCAGATCACCGTGTTTGCGGGCAAAATTTGAAAAAGCGATACTTTCTGATCCTGCCGGAAGCGGGTATTCAGATTCGGCACAATGCTGATCGAGTTGAGGTTGCGCTGTGAAAGTTGGGTGAGCGGGTCGAATACCCGGATCGTCTCCACTTCGTCATCAAATAATTCGATGCGATACGGCAGGTCGTTGCCGAAAGAGTAGAGGTCGACGATGCCGCCGCGCACGGAGAACTGGCCGGGCTCATACACAAAATCGGTGCGCAAAAAACCGTATTCCACGAGGATTTCGATGACCCAGTCTACGTCGAGTTTTTCCCCTTTTTGCACTTCGATGCGGTTTTGGGCGAGGACCTCGGGTTTAACAACTTTTTCAAACAGTGCCTCCGGGTAAGTTACAAAGACGGCGCCTTTTGCCCCTCCCGGGGAGGGATCGTGGGGGGCTGTTATTTTATTGATAGCCTCACTCCTTTGCAAAATATGCGAAGGGTTCAAATCATCGAAATACGCCGGTCGTTTGAAAGAATCGGGGAAAAAGTGAACTGCCTGCCCCGCGAGCAAACCTTCCAGGTCGTTGAACCGGTAGGCGGCTTCTTCCTTGGAATTGGCGATGAAGAGGTGGTAGGTAGAAGGTGGAGGGTGGAGGGCGGTTGCGGCGAGGACAAAAGATTCCTGCGCGCCGGAGAGTCCCCTGAGTTGAATACGGGCCGCCGACGTTTGATTTTCAAGAACCTGGGTTATATTTTTTACAGCCGGATGATTGCGGTAGGCTGCGAGGAGATGCGCTAAGTTGCTCACGGGTGCAAAGGTACGGCGCTTGTTTTTTCAGAAGAGAAATGAAGTTCATCTCTTCAATTCTTTTTCCATTCGGAACAATGGCGTTCCGAACAAGCCGCCCGGTATTTCCTCCTTGCGTTGAAAGCCAAAATTTTCGTAAAGCCGGATTGCTGCCAGGAGGAAAGGCGTGGTGCTCAAAAACAATCGCCCGATGCGTTGCTGCCGGGCGAAATGCTCCACTGTTCCCAGGAGCAGATCACCGATGCGCTTGCCGCGTTCAGCTGGCAACACAGCCATACTGCGAATATACAATCCTTCTTTTTTTGGTACCGCTCCTACCGTCGCCACGATGTTGCCTTCAAGGATAGCCACCCAAACTGGCCCTTCGGCCCAGCGTTTTATAATCACTTCACTGTCAGGTGTGGTCGCGGCATAACCTTCATCTGTGTAAAGTTCGCGAAAACCCTCGAATGCCAGGCCAAGTACGGCTGCGATGTCATTTGCGTCGGCAGGCGTTGCTAAGCGGATTTTGATCTGGGATATGCTCATGATATAATGTGTGTATAGATTTCAGGGATGATCCGGTGCGACAGGCAAGGCTACCTTTCCAGCCAGAATTCCGAACTCCAACCATCGTATATCTGCCGCGTTCCGACTTCCCGAAACCCCGATTTCAGCAATACCCGCTTAGAAACGGCGTTTTCCGGGTCGGTGAAGGCTACGATCTTTGGCGCGCCGGTCAAGTCAAACAAATACCTGCACAAAGGCGGCACCACCTCGCTCACCAGGCCCTGCCCCTGCCATTCCGGCGCGATGACGTAGCCGATTTCATATTCTCCGGTTTCCGGTCTAAAATCCACATGGCGGGCGGTGACGTAGCCTGCAAAATCGCCACCGGCTTTGTGTTCGAGGGCAAAGACGCCGAGGCCGGGATTATTTTCCCGATAGAATTCCCACATCGCCATACGTTCTCTCACAGGCTGCTCGTCCGTCACCGGGGCACGGATGTAACGCATGGTCGCCGGATCGCTTTGCAAGCGAAAGATGTGGGGGAAATCCAAATCATGCAGTGTGCGGACGATCAGCCGGGGTGTTTCAAAAATTATCATTATGCCGGGTTTGGTGTATTTTACCGCGTAAAATTAACCTTCATCGTCAATTATCCCTCACTGCAAGACAGTATGAGCGATCTTTTCAACGCGGTTGTACAACTGTTCAATTATATTTCCATTACCATCGGGCTGCCGTATCATGAACTCAACATTTTGATATACACCTTCCTGATGCCCGCAATCTGGTGGGCAATTGTGTGGTTGCGAATGCGCCGTTTCCTCGGGCTCGGATTGTTGCATATGGCAATTCCACTGTTTCATTACGTCGAAACTGCGCAACATTCCAGGAGATTTTACGACGCCAATGTTGCAGCGCTGCTGTATTTAGGCGGCAACACCGACGAAGGATATATCAAAGTTTCGATTGTCGCCGGGATCGTTTTCCCCGTAATGATTTACCTTGCTTTGTTTTTTGTGCCAAAGCAGCGACTCGTCCAACTTTACTTTGCTTTGCTATTGACGAACATGATTTGGTATGGATGGGTATTGACGCGTTTTTAAAAGAAACGCAAGCCGGCTCCCAATTGGGCAGTTTATCTGAATACCAAAGAAATCGGCGATATTATCAGCGAGAACATACTCCCCGACATTGACTTCAATATGAACGACGTTTTCCACATTGCTGTTTGCAGTGAATTCTCCGCCACCGTCACTTTCGGCGGCACGATCGACCTGGAAACGCACCATAAAGTGATGGATTTCAATCATCTGCTTTTGGAACACCCTTTCCCGGGCCTGATTGAAGTAGTGCCGGCTTATGCTTCCGTCACCGTTTTTTTCGACCCCGTTCTGATAAAAGAAAAATGGCCGCACCAAACTTCTCCCGCCCGTGTCGTCCGAACTTTGCTGGAAGAAAAAATATCCCAATCCCAAATCACCGATCAACCTATCGCCGATCAACCAACCCCTATTGTCGAAATCCCCGTTCGATACGACGGCCCCGATCTCGCGGAAATCGCCGAAAGATTGAAACTTTCTGAAAATGAAATAATCAGGTTGCATACGGGCATCGTATACACGGTTTTTATGATTGGCTTCCTGCCCGGTTTTCCCTACCTCGGTCCCTTGCCCGAAGCGCTGCAACTGCCCCGCCGTGATACGCCGCGTCTGCGTGTGGCAGCCGGTTCGGTCGCCATTGCCGGGCGACAAACAGGCATCTATCCACAGGCTTCGCCCGGCGGCTGGCATCTCATCGGACATACGGATATCCGGCTTTTTGACGCCGGACAAAAGCCGCCGGCAAGATTGCAGCCGGGAATGCAGGTGCGGTTCGTAAAAATATAAGTACCCGGACATTGGATGATTTGACATTGGGCATCAGACTAAATAATTGGTTATCATAGTCAAATGTCCAAAGTCCAATGTCAATTTTTTTTGCCCGATTGCTTAATGTAATTACTTGAAAATCAAAATTATATCACCCGGATTACTTGCCACTGTGCAAGACCTGGGCCGCCCCGGATGGCGGTCGGGCGGTGTTCCATTGGGTGGTGCTACAGATACGACGAGTCACCGGTTGGCTAATTTTTTAGTGGGGAATGAAGCCGGTGCGGCAAGTTTGGAAATCGCTGGCGGCAGTTTCGCAGCGCAAACGGAGCAGGCAGGATGGATTGCTGCCGGCGGCACAGGCGGGCGATTTTTGATCGACAAAAAAGAGATGGACTACGGGCGGCTCTGCTTTGTGCCAAAAGGTGTGAGTTTGGAAATCCGGCCCGGACCGGGCAGCGATTACGCCTATCTCGCCGTGCCCGGCGGCTGGGATGTCCCTGAAGTGCTCGGCAGTAAAAGTACTTGTCTTTCAGCGGGCTTTGGCGGAGTGGAGGGACGCGGGTTGCGGAAAGGAGATCGGATAAAGTCCGTCGATTCGCCAGACGACTTCGAGACATCAGACAAGATGCATAAGGGAAAAATTTGGGTCAGCAAGTGGTTTGTAAGTGCTCTGCCTTTCCAAAAGTTACCGAATTTCGGAAAGTTCAATGCTGTTATCCGTGTACTTTCCGGGCCGGAGGTGCATTGGTGGAGCGAAGCACAACAGGAGCAATTTTTTAAAACGCCTTTTGTCGTTTCCAGGCGGCGTGACCGGATGGGGGTACGGTTCGAAATAGATCCAGGCACCCCAACTTTCCGAAAGTTAAAAACTTTCGGAAAGTTGGAGACCATGCTTTCCACGGCTGTCGGCCCCGGCGTCATCCAGGTGCCGCCCGACGGGCAGCCGGTCGCTTTACTCGCGGATGCGCAAACAACCGGCGGTTATCCGCGCATCGCCCAGGTTATTGCGGTCGATATTCCAAGGCTGGCACAAATTCCGTCGGGGCAAATCGTTTGTTTTCAAAAAGTTACACTCGATGAAGCAGAAAGGTTGTTTTTTGAACAGGAAAATATGTTGCGAAAAATCCAACTTGCGCTGCGCATCAACAAATAACCACATCAACAAATAATCAAATCAACAATAAAAAATGACGATCGACCTGAACTGCGACATGGGCGAAGGTTTCGGCTCCTGGCCGATGGGCAACGACGCATTGCTGATGCAGTACATCACATCTGCCAACATCGCCTGCGGCTTTCATGCCGGCGATCCGGTCATCATGCGCCAGACAGTGCGGCTGGCGCTGAAGTACCATATTGCCATCGGCGCGCACCCCGGATTCTCTGATTTACAGGGCTTTGGGCGTCGGGAGATAAAGATGTCGCCCGAAGAAGTGTTTGCCATGACACTTTACCAGATCGGCGCTTTGCAAGCCATCGTCCGGGCGGAAGGTGGCGTCCTGCATCACGTGAAGCCTCACGGGGCGCTCTACAATATGGCGGCTAAGGACAGGAAATTAGCCGATGCCATCGCTCATGCCACCCAGCAATTGGGGACGGATCTGGTGTTGTACGGATTGTGCGGCAGCGCACTCATCGAGGCAGGAAAAGCAATCGGCCTGCGCACCGCCGGCGAAGTTTTTGCCGACCGCACGTACCAGGACGACGGCTCGCTCACGCCGCGCAGCCGGCCGGATGCATTGATCGACGATACCGCGAAAGCAGTGGCCCAGTCGATGCAAATGGTTCGACAACAAAGCGTTGTCAGTGTAAATGGAAAAAAAATAAACCTCGATGCCGAAACGATTTGCCTGCACGGCGACGGCGTCCATGCACTCGAATTTGCAACGGCTATTCATGCGGCATTTAAAGAAAACGGTATTGAAATGAAAGCGCCATGATACCCTGTACCGCCGAACCCCGCCCGGCGACGGGATATTAACGCCTGATTTCGCCGAACGGGGTTCGGCGGTACGTTTTTTCTGCAACACAAAAAACATGAAACCCTCCCGTTTTGCTTCCCGTTCACTGCGTATTTCGGGTATTTCCCTCGGCGCGGCATTTCTCATGGCGACATCCGCTATCGGACCGGGTTTTTTGACCCAAACGACCGTGTTTACGGCTACATTGGGTGCGAGTTTTGGCTTTGTTATCCTGCTGTCGGTGCTGCTCGATCTGGGCGCCCAGGTAAATATCTGGCGGGTCGTGGTGGTTTCGGGACAGCGGGCGCCGGTCATTGCCGGGCGGGTGTTGCCGGGTTTGGGGCATGTGCTCACGCTGCTGATCGTGCTGGGCGGTCTGGCGTTCAACATCGGCAACGTGGCCGGGGCGGGGCTGGGGTTGGAGGTGTTCGCAGGCATTCCGGCCGGTTGGGGAGCGGCTTTGAGCGGGTTGCTGGCAATCGGGTTGTTTATGAGTCGCGAAGCCGGTAGGGCGCTGGACCGGTTTACACGTGTCCTTGGTTTTCTGATGATTGTGCTGACGGCGTGGGTTGCTTTTTCGGCGCAGCCGCCTTTGGGAGAAGTGGCAGTGCGGACCTTTTTTCCTGAAAAAATCGACCCGGTGGCGGTGCTGACGATTGTGGGCGGCACGGTGGGCGGCTATATTTCATTTGCAGGGGCACATCGCCTGCTGGAAGCGGGGCTGAGTGGGCGGGAAAGTATTCCAATGGTAACACAGAGTGCTTTCACCGGCATTGGCGTTGCGACCTTGATGAGGATGTTGCTGTTTTTGGCGGCTTTTGGCGTAGTAGCCGGCGGTGCGGCGATCGATCCGGCCAATCCTCCGGCTTCCATGTTCCGGGCGGCGGAAGGCGAATTGGGCTATCGTTTTTTCGGAATTGTGATGTGGGCGGCTGCCATTACATCGGTGGTGGGCTGCACATTTACTTCAGTTACTTTCTTAACCGGTTCATTTTCAAAGTTGGAACAACACAAAACCCCGATCATGGCTGGTTTTATCCTGTTTTCTATCCTTGTTTTTCTGATCGTCGGCAGACCCGTAATAACCCTCATCGTGGCAGGCGCTTTGAATGGGCTCATCCTGCCGCTCGCATTGGCAGCGATGCTTGTGGCTGCACGGCGCATGGATATTACCGGCGGTTACCGGCTGCCCTCGGGTTGGCAAACAGCGGGTTGGTTGGTGGTGGCGGTGATGGGCATTATGGCCGGGATGGCGATAGTACAACTGTTTTAACCGGCATGGCTGCATCAAAACATCTCCCGTTCCACCGTCTCGCAAATGATGTGGCCGATCAGAATGTGCGATTCCTGGATGCGCGGTGTGTCGGTGGAAGGCACGTTTAAAAGTATGTCGCATAAACCAGCCATTTTGCCCCCCGTTGCCCCGGTGAAACCGACGACTACCATGCCTTGTTTTTTTCCTTTTTCGATGGCTTTCAGAATATTGGGTGAATTGCCGGAGGTGCTGAATGCGGCCAATACATCGCCCGGTCGCCCCGCTGCTTCCACCATGCGGGCGAACACATCGTCGTAGCCGTAGTCGTTGGCCACAGCCGTCACAAACGATGAATTGACGTGCAAAGCCTCGGCATAGAGCGGCGGCCGGTCGGTATAAAAACGCCCCGACAGTTCCGCTGCGAGATGCTGCGCATCGGCCGCGCTGCCGCCGTTGCCGCAAAACAGCACCTTGCCGCCGCCGCGAAAAGCGGAAATCATGGCTTGTGCGGCCCGTTCTATTTTTTGCAAAAAAGCCTCGTCTACCAGAATGGCCTGTTTGACGGCGATGCTTTCGCGGAAAGATTTTTGAATGATTTTGTGAATGGGCATTGGTTGAATGTCAGTAATCCCATTGGAATTCATCGTTGTCAATATCAATTTTTTGTACGCGCCAATTGGCTTTTTCTTTTAAACGACTAAAACTAAGACGAACTCGGAATTCCTCTCCCAACGATGGCGCATTGCGACCAGCAATGAAAATTGTGTCGTTAGCTACAGGATTGTATATGTCTTGTAATATACCGCTTGGTAATGCTGCAATTGTGATACTTGCCAACGTATTTTTCCTGTTAAAATGCTCTCGATAATTGTATTTGACAAACAGAGTCGTAGTTAGAAAAGATTGATCTCCAACTACAATAACAGTGGGCAATTTACCGGGCACATTCATTTCCGTTCCTGCCCTGACTTGCTTAACCATCATGGAGAGTTGCGAAGTTTGTAAAGTCGCTGTCCCTTGTCCACCAATTTTTTCTGCCTTTGAATCTACAAAAAGCGCCTGTTTGACTGCAAAATCAGGATGAAAAAAGTATCGAGCGCGTTTGTAGTCAACCTTTCCAAATAAGCGTTGATCAATTTTTGAGACACCAACTTTATCCAATGCTTCACGTGTAATATCTTCACCGATATCTGCCACTAAATCGCCTTCGTTGGCAAAAATTGCTTTGGCAGTATCTCGAAAATCTAAAATCGCCTGCACGACAAAACGCAGCGAGGCTTTCTCAATATCTTCGAGTCCGGACAAGTCTTTTGCAAGTGATTTTGGGTCAATTAACATTGAAAACCATTTTGTTAAAGAGGCCGGTTTCTTGCATGATTTTTTCGGACGCTATTTGTGCATAATGTTCGCTGAGTTCAATGCCAATAAAATTGCGGTCTTCCATAATGGCTGCAATTGCAGTTGTACCGCTGCCTAAAAAACAATCGAGTACAACCTCTCCCGGGTCGGATAATAGTTTAATGATACGAGTAGGCAGTTCAGACGGGAATTTTGCCTCGTGGTCGTCATTTGCCCGAACAGAAGGGAAAGTCCAAACGCCTCGCGAACCCCAATTTTTCCACTCGTCGCTGGTTAATCGTTCACGATCATGCCTCGTGATCCCCGGCTTCCAGAAAATGTAAATATATTCAAACTCATCGACGGCTTTGTATGAAAGGCTCGTCCAGCGGGAGTTTTCCCACGCTGCATCTTTTACCCAAATGCGTCGGTCGTATGGATAAAAACCTGCTTCCAAAGCCCATTCTTCCAGCAATCCTCCCACGATTTTAACTCTTGTTTGTGTTTCGTGTTTGCCACCCCGAATGTTATTGCCGTTCAATCTCCGGTCAATTGTTTGTTCACTGCATCCGAAGTGTCGCGCCAGTCCATCGCGATTCATAGTTGGGTTTTGGGCAAGAACTTCTAAAATATCCTTTTTGCTTAAGGAAATTTTCTTGCGTTGTACTACATCCGCCTGGATTTTGGGCATTTCATCGTCTTTGAAACACAAAATGTCGGCAATGTTAATTGCCAGGAATCCGCCTGGTTTGATGATCGGGAAATGTTGATGAATAACCTTATGTAGCAGGTTTTTCCATTCTTCAAAAGTCCAGCCTTGTTCGTACGACTTGCCTACAAAATAGGGTGGTGACCAAACGCTTACAGCAACACTGTTAGGGCAAATTCGAGGGAGCAAATCTCTTGCATCTCCTTGGTATACAGTATTTAATTCTAAATATTCGCCACCATCGATCTCGGGTGAATAAATATTTTTTACTCGTTCCTGAAGCCTTTTTGGTAGTCGGTCGAAAGAAAAATCTGTTTGCATGGCGAACGTCTGAGGAAAAACTTTAAAGAAAATCGCTGCAAGATACAAATTGTTTATTGTTAACCTAAAAGTATCAATTCTTTCGCTGCCCGCACCCTGTTTCCCCACCTTTCCATATCCACCACCATTGCAGCGCGGTTGTCGAGCGGCAAAGTTCCGTGCTTTTTTTGCAAATCCTCGTAGTGGCGCAGACAAACGCGTGAAATGCTCACGAGGAAGTGGATGGCGGCGAGAGCGGTGCGCTGTGACCCCACCCCCGGCCCCTCCCCCAACGGGAGGGGAGACGTAGAGTACACTACGACTCCCTCCGTAGAGTTCTCTAAGGAACGCTCTACGTCTCCCCTCCCGGTGGGGGAGGGGCCGGGGGTGGGGTTGGCAAACGCCCCTTTCACCCGATCCACCTGTTTTTCAAAAACCTGCCTCAATCCTGCCACGTCGTTTTGATCTGCAAAAAAAGTCGCCAGGGTCGTTGTGCCTGCCTGCCTGTCGTGCCACAGATCAAAAATGTCGTCGCAGAGTTGGATGAGGCAACCAAATTGATACAGCGCCTCCTGCTCCTTTGCCGGCAATGGATGTGTCAGCACCCGCCGGAACAAAAGCACCGAATATCCGCCTTTTTCTGCCGTAATTTTCTCCAAATCCCGAATCCTGAATCCCGTATCCCCATTTCCCATTCCCCTTGTTTCCACGTTGAAGACCTTGTACATGAAATTTTTGAATTGTTCCAGGTCACCTGCAGGTAGTTCGCGGTATACATTGTTCAAAAAATGCAACGCCAGGCCGCGCGGGTCGGCGGTATGGCCGTATTCTTCGGGGTTGTCCAACCACACAATTCCCGAATCATCACGCCCGCGAAAAGCGTCGACCAGGTCGTCGAAGAAGTAGGCGAGCGCAGCAAGGTTGGTGAAAAGGTGTTTTTCCCGTCGACTGCGGGGGTAGCCACGAAGTATGCAAAATACTGCGCTTAAATAAGTTGTACCATAAAAATAGTGCTTTAAGCGTCGTTTTTCTTTTGAAGTCAGCAATTCCGGATGGGGAAGGGCGAGGTCGCGCACGACGCGGTATTTGAAATACCAACTTGCCCGCACGAACGCCAGCGTCAGCCAGACCGTAGCGCGGAAGAGGTAATACCAATGACGAAGGAGGCGGGTTGTTGAAGTCATTTCGTCATTTTTTTTACCAGCCATAGTCTTGACGAAGGCTGGTCATTATTGAGGTATTAATTTTCAGGTGATTTTTTGTCCGCCCGGCATCGCCCGGATAAAAGCAATTGCGCAAAACGACATGAATGCCACCAGGCAAACAACGATCGGGATGCCCACTACCGGATAAATTTTCGTCTGCCAGTAACCGATATGCGACCACCAGTCCATCACCAATACGTGAACGAAGTAAATGCCGAAACTGGACGCGGCCAACTCTTTTTCAAATTCCAGCAGCGGGCGCCGGTTGAATGCCCATTTTGCCAATAAAAACCAACCGGCGGCAGCCATGGCGCAATTGGGCGTCAGATAATCGTAAAAATAGGTGTGGAACGTGCCGCCGTAAGCTTTGCTTGCCCACCAGGTGCCTACGGCAGTAATCCCCGTGCCGAGTACGATCAGTCCAACCGCCAATCCAACCAACTGCTTTTCAGACATTTGCCAGGGCTGAATACCCTCTGCCTTCAACCCTCTACCTTCCACCGCCTTGTTCCCAAGATAGTAACCTAAAACGAAGTAGCCGCAATTGTTGGAGAACAACTCGAAATACACCCCGATGCTGATACCGAAAAATACCCATACTATCTTGTACATCAGCGCGCCAACAAACCAGGCGGTAAAAAAATACCGGTAGTCCTGTTCTTGCGCGCTGCGAATCCAGGGGCGCAGGATCGGATATATCAAATAGAGACCGATGATGAGGTAAATAAACCACAAGTGGTAATGCACCGGTCTTTCCACGATGCCCCGTACAGCCTGGGCGATCGTAGCGGGATAGCCGGTCGCCCGGAAATTGTAGTAACTGTAGATCGCCATCCAGAACAGCGCCGGAATCACCACCCGGCTGAAACGTCTTTTCAAAAAATCGCCTAAGGGGTAATCTTTGCCCAGCAACAAAAACCCGCTCAGCATCACGAACAGCGGCACCGACGGCCGCGCCAGCGAGTCCCAAAAATTGCCCGACCACCAGAAAAACGTATCGTACCTGGTGTCGCCCTGCGCAACCGATCCCGCCACGTGAATGGCAATGACCATTATGGTGGCGAGATTGCGCAGCCGGTCGGCCCAGTACAACGGTTGACGGTTGACGGTCGACGGTTGACGGTCGACGGTTGACGGTCGACGGTCTGCCGTTTCAAAACCTTTCTTAGTTTCGTTCATAGTTCATCATTCATCGTTCATCGTTCATCATTATTTTCCCTTCTAAGTAAAGCACTGCCTGACCTGAAATCAGCACTCTTTCTCCGGCTAAGGTGCAACGCAAAAAGCCGCGACGTTCGGAGATTTGAAATGCAGTGAGTGTCGTTTTGCCCAGTTTTTCAGCCCAATAGGGTGTCAGGGTTGTGTGTGCCGAACCGGTCACCGGGTCTTCGTCGATGCCGAAAGCGGGAAAAAAGCAGCGGGATACAAAGTCCGACTGCTTGCCGGGGGCGGTACAAATGACCCCCCTGGCTTTCACAGATTTTAAGGCGCGAAAATCGGGTTGCAGCGCCAGCACGTCAGATTCGGAGTCGTAAATGCAAAGGTAGTCTTCGCGGCCCAGCAGGACTTTTTTGGGTAAAATATTCAACCCTGTGCGCGCTGCTTCAGGCAATTCCACAGATTGCAAATGGTCGACCGGAAAATCCAGTGTGAGCCACCCGCCTTCGCGCCGCACATGCAGCCAACCAGTCAGGCTTTGGAAAGAAATTTTATCCGATGTGTTGATTTTCAGGCAGTTAAAAATGACAAAGGCGGTAGCGAGTGTAGCATGGCCGCAGAGCGGGACTTCCGTCGTCGGAGTGAACCAGCGAATATGCCATCGATCCGGCTCCTCCATTGGTATAAAAAAGGCCGTCTCGGCTAAGTTATTCTCGCGGGCGATCAGTTGCATGGTTGGCTCGGGCAGCCAGGTTTCGAGCGGCACGACCGCTGCCGAATTGCCTCCGAACAGTTCGGAAGTGAATGCGTCGACTTGAAAAACAGCGTGGGTCATTTTTTTTACATTAAAGTCATTGAATAGGCATTATGGTCATTCAATAGTCATTGAGGTCATTCAATAGTCATTGAGGTCATTCAACAAAGTCGTTCCAACCCTGAAACCTTGAAGCCCCGAAACCTTGCAACTTTACAGCCATGCAACCTCAGAACTCGATCCCCAATCCATCGTATGCAAGCGCGACGCCCGGAGGCAACTGCTGTTCCATTTCCTTTGCCAAACCCATCTGATGACTGACGTGGGTGAGCCAGGCTCGTTCGGGCGCCACGTCGGCGATGAAAGCCAGGGCTTCCTCAAGGTTCATGTGTACGGGGTGTTCGCGGTGATGTAAGGCGCTTGTTATCAGGTATTTTGATCCGGCGATTTTCTCTTTTTCAAGGCCGGTAACCATTTTTACATCGGTCAGATACGTCAGATTACCAAAACGAAAACCCAGGATCGGCAGTCGCCCGTGCAGGATTTCAATCGGCTGAACCTTGATCCCGCCGATGTAAAACGGTGTGTTTTTGTCAAGAGGGATCAATTCGATGCGCGGCACACCCGGAACGGGCTCGCCGAACACGTATTCGAAGCGCCGCCGTACTTGTTCCGCTACCCGCGGCAGTGCGTACACAGCCATCGGATGCCCGGTACGGAAGTTGAACGGACGCACGTCGTCGAGCCCGATCACATGGTCGTTGTGTTCGTGGGTGAGCAGAATACCGTCGACGTGGTGTACACGGGCGCGGAGCATTTGTTGCCGGAAATCGGGGCCGGCGTCGATAATAATATTGGTGTCGCCGTCGGTAACCAGTGCCGAAGAACGCAGCCGGTTGTCGCGTGGATCGGCGGATGTGCACACTTCGCAGTCGCACCCGATGACGGGGACGCCCTGTGAAGTGCCGGTGCCGAGGAGTGTAAGTTTCAAGGTGTGACGTGCAAGAATAGCCCTGCAAACATCTCAAAAAATCGCCCGTTCGCAGCAATTGTTTTCCTGAAAGTGCCGTGAAAAGGGCAAATACCCAGTTCGGGGCAATTTGTCACTTGCAAGACAAGAAGCGAAAACGTTTCAAGAAATATTAGCTTTGAGAAAACAAACACCTGTGAATGTTACGTTCTTTCGGCATTCCACCATTTCGTTCATTAACCGATTTTATTCCCGATATTATGATGAATTATTTCAGATTAATCGAACCGTACCTCCATGGACGCCTCTGCGCTGAAGAACAACAGGCATTCGAACGCCAGCTTGTTCGCAACCCGGCGCTCGCCAATGAATTTACCCTCCAGTTCTCTCTTGTCCGGGTGTTGCTTGCCAACCCCGAATATCCTTTCCCAAAAATCAAGTCCATCACCCGGCGCCCGGCGCCTGTGCGCAAAGCGAATAAGTATTGGCTTTGGCACTTCTGCGCCATCGGTATGCTGACCGGCCTGTTGTTGGGTATGGCGTTCTCATAAACCGAAACGACACACTAAATCTCAGTTGATTCTCCGCCCGGACCGCAGCGCGCTTCGGGCGGATTTTTTAACCGCCATAGCCTTGGCGACGGCGGGCACTACCCCCTGCTACTGCTACTGCCACTGCTGCCGAACAGGGTTCGGCGCTACTGCTACTGCCCCCTGCTACTGCCCTCATTTCCTTTCAAACACCCCGTTGCTGAACGTCCCGCGTTTGATCCAGCCGATGCAGTTGCCTTCAAATTCGAAGCTGCCGCCGACAGCGCCGGTTTTGGTGTCAAAATTTTTCAGCGTCATTTCGCCGGATATGGTTTCGTAAGTTTCCGTTTTGTTGTCCGGGGTATTGATCTGGACGATGGCTGAAAAGTGCCTGAGGCTGAACTCAGCGTTGGCTTCGAGTTCGCTGTACACCGGCAAAGCGGACAGGTCGCTTTTTTGCAAACCGCCGATCAATAAATATATACGGTGTATTTGTGCGGTGCTGTCGGTCCAGGTCAGGTTGATCTGCAACGAGATGGTGTCGGTTTCCGCCAGCGGCTCGAGCAATTGGGTGCATTGTACCCAGGGCAACTCCTCGGAGGTCGTTACCATCTCTTTCAGAATCGAATCGTAATACTTCCAGTGCAGGAGGTTGGTCAGCCCCGACCTTTCCTTATGGTAGGGCAACAAGCGTATGCCTTTCCACAAAGCGACTTCATCGACCGTGGTGGTGCATTGGGCACAAGCCAGGTTGAAGGTCTGGTTGGGAGCGCCTTTTACGAGTGTGGTTTGCGCAAAAGCGGCGGGCGATTGGAGCAGGGCGAAGAGTAAAAAAACGATTGATCTCATATACGGGTGAGGCAAAAGTATGGAATGTAGCGTTACAGATATATTCGTCCGGCAAATCAAAATCTCCGGACGATTTAAACACATGAAAACATTTGTCTTTCTCTTGTCGTACTTTATTACTTTCTCGTATCCTGCGTTCGGAAAACAGCCTGAAAAGCGCCATTTGTATGTGGAGTGGCGGCATTGGGACAGCACCATTGTGCTGGGGGAGATGGAAGGCCGGAAATTCAAACAGAAAATCCTGCTTTCCTGCGCGATTCAGGAATTGGAACGAGGCGGCGTTTATAGTTGGCTGGGGGAATCCGGCAACAGTGAGGTGCTCCTGTATTTCCATGCCATGTGGGGCCAACAAGCAAATTTTCAGCGAAAATGCCTGCGTTCGGTTGAGGAAATACTCGACAACCAACCCGACACAGGAATTCAAACTGTGATATCATTCATCTGGCACGCAGGCGGTGTGGCGTACCCGCTTAATTGGCGGCAGGCTGATGAAAAAGGCGAACCCTTAGGAGAGATCATCGGATGGATAGGCGAGCATTACAATGGCAAGATCAATGTCCTGTGCCATTCGATGGGCAATCGTTTTTTCGAGGGGGTACTTCGCGAAACATCCTACCAGCCTGGAGAAAACACCTTATTTAACACCGTGATCCTTTTTTCTCCCGACCTCGATGCCGACGTAAGCGACCCCGACTTTCTGCGACTTTGCCAATCTGCCAAAGAAGTGGCGGTGTTTATACATCGCCACGACCGGTTCCTGATGCTGTCCGACTGGACGTTTGGCCGGGAACGATTGGGCAGAAGCGGGCCGAAAGGCGACCTTGCAACATTTGCAGCATTGTCCCATTTATCGGTGATCGACATGACCGACCATGTAAAGGGATTGCAGAATCATACGCATTTGGATAAAGCGTGGGTGCAGGAGCGTATGCAGGAAGTGCTGGAGGAATGAAAGGGTTTTTGCAGTAGTTGGCATCCTCGCCAGCAACAAGCGGCAGAGTGAGTGGCCAGACAAAAGACCTAAGCCTCGACGTTTGTCATTTTGAAAGATACTTGTTTATTTTGTGCAAAAAATATTGCCATGACAGTTGTAGAAGCATTTGACGATATAGCCGATCTCCTTGCTCGGATGGATCCGGCAAAAATCATGGAACTGCGCCCTTCCAAGCCTATGGCCGACCGGGTAGAAGAACTGGTATATAAGAAAAAAGACGGCGAACTAACCCCCGAAGAGTCCGTCGAGTTGGAGCGTTATCTGGCTTTAGACCTGCTCATCAATCTCGCCCAAGCCCGGGCGCGTCGCCTGCTTGCCGCATGAAACGGTACGTCCCGGAGGCTGTGCGCCAATTTGTGGCACAACGTGCAGAAAATCGCTGCGAATACTGCCGCTTGCCTCAGCGCCACTCTTTTCTTCCTTTTGAAATTGACCATGTCGCCAGTTTGAAGCATGGCGGCGGCAATGAGCCTGAAAATCTCGCCTACGCTTGCGCCCATTGCAACCAGAACAAAGGCAGCGACCTTACCACTTTTTTAGACTCGTATCAGGACATTGTTGTGCTTTTCAATCCGCGCATCCACGTTTGGGCAGAACACTTCGAAGTGGAAAACGGTGAAATCCTTCCAAAATCGAGAATTGGACAGGCAACAATCAAAGTGTTGCAATTCAATCAGCCAGAACGCTTGATTCACCGGCAAGAATTGGCAAAAGACGGGCTTTATCTTTGATGCTTCGCGTCCCAATTCCCCCCTTCCCAAACTTTTTTCAGAAAATTTTAAAACCTGCTTGGTTTTTCAAATACAGTGAGCTTACCTTTGCGGGCGCTTTTGAAGAAGGGGTCTCCAAATCATGTTTGGTAAGCCCTGAATTCGAAACCAGAATTTAAAATAATAAAAGGTAATGAATCAAAAAATTCGCATCAAACTTCGGTCTTACGACTACAACCTGGTGGATAAGTCCACTGAGAAGATCGTGAAGACTGTGCGTGCGAGTGGTGCTGTTGTAACTGGCCCGATTCCGCTGCCGACCGAGAAAGAAATTTTCACCGTGCTGCGCTCGCCGCACGTGAATAAGAAGGCTCGTGAGCAGTTCCAGTTGCGCACCCACAAGCGCTTGATTGAAATCTACACACCGACGCAAAAGACGGTGGACGCTCTCTCCAAATTGGAACTGCCGAGCGGTGTTGACATTCAAGTCAAGCTCACCTGAGTTGATTTCGGATTGCTGATTTAAGACTTCGGATTTTCCGACCGCGATTCTGTTTCAAAGTACCACGCCCGTTTGGGGGTAACTGAACCGGATCGAACGCTTACCCGTGAAAGGGCTTCCAGGCGTTTTTTTTTCGGCGCTGATCCGCAGTACAAACTCCGAAATCCGCAAACGAACATATCCAATCGTTCAACCATAAAATTCAAGACACAGTGAACGGTCTGATTGGCAAAAAAATCGGGATGACCAGCATCTATGACAACAACGGCAAAAACGTTGCAGTCACTATTATCGAAGCTGGCCCCTGCGTGGTAACGCAAGTGCGCACCGAAGAAAACGACGGCTACACGGCCCTCCAGTTGGCTTTCGGCGACCGCAAAACAAAAAACACGCCCAAACCCCTCATGGGGCATTTCAAAAAAGCAGGCCTCGAAGAGCCGCTCCACAAAGTGCAGGAGTTCCGCGACATGGGCCTCAGCAAAAATCTCGGCGACGAAATTACAGTCGCCGATGTATTTGCCGAAGGCGACAAAGTAGTGGTCACCGGCACTTCGAAGGGCAAAGGCTTCCAGGGCGTTGTGCGGCGTCACGGCTTCGGCGGTGTAATGCAGCAAACGCACGGCCAGCACAACCGCCTCCGTGCACCGGGTTCGCTCGGCAACTCTTCTTTCGCTGCCAAGGTAATGAAAGGGATGCGCATGGGCGGCCACATGGGGCACGACCAGGTGAAAGTGCGCAAATTGCAAATTCTCAAAGTGTTCCCCGACCAGAACATCCTCCTGATCAAAGGAGCGATTCCCGGCCACAAGGGCGCTTACGTAACGATTGAAAAATAATTTGTTGACCAATAATTTCCGCAGGAAATGAAAGTTTCGGTCTATAACATCAAAGGCGAATCCACCGGCAGGTCAGTTGAACTCCCGGAAGAAATATTCGGCATCGAGCCGCACGAACACAGCGTATGGCTCGACGTGAAGCGCTACCTCAATGCCCAGCGGCAGGGTACGCACAAGTCGAAAGAACGCAGCGAAATGAGTGGTTCTACCCGCAAACTGCACAAGCAGAAGGGGACAGGCGGCTCGCGGAAAGGCGACATCAACAACCCGTTGTACCGCGGTGGCGGCCGTGTATTCGGCCCGCGTCCGCGCAACTACGACATACAGGTGAATGCCAAAGTACGCCGCCTGGCACGCCGCAGCGCCCTGAGCGCCAAAGCACAGGCAGGTTCTATCGTCGTGATCGAAGATTTTACACTCGACACGCCGAAAACCAAAGATTTCCTGAATATCCTCAGCGCACTCAAAGTGGCCGACAAGAAGCCCCTTACCGTGTTGGGCAGTTACGACAAAACGTTGTATCTCTCCTGCCGCAACATCGAAAAGGCTTCCATCGCCCCTGCAACGGATCTGACTACCTATCAAATCATGCAGGCAGGCGCGGTCGTCATCACCGAAAGTGCAATTGAGCAAATCAAAGAGAATTGCGATTAATGAAAGGTTTCAAGGTTACAAGGTTACAAGGTTACAAGGTTGGAACTCAACTTTTTGAACCCTGAAACCCTGAAACCCTGAAACCCTGAAACCTAAATAAGTCATGGCTAAGGAAATTTTGATTAAGCCGGTCATCACGGAAAAAGCGACGAAACTCGCCGACAAGCGCAATACCTACGCGTTCGTGGTGAACAAAGGCGCCAACAAAATCGAAATCCGCAACGCGGTCGAAAAGATGTTCAACGTCTCGGTCGACAGCGTGAATACGGCAGTGATGCCCGGGAAACCCAAATCACGCAGCACCAAAACCGCCATCGTGAAAGGTACAAAGTCCTCATACAAAAAGGCTTATGTGACCCTCACGCCGGGCGAAACCATCGATATCTTCGGCAACACAGAGGAATAATATGGCAGTTAAGAAATTCAATCCGCTTACACCGGGACAACGCTTCCGGGTAGCCGTTTCGAGGGATGAACTGACGAAAGGCGCGAAGCCCGAACGGTCGTTGATTGCTCCTATGAGCAGCACCGGCGGTCGCAACAGCGACGGGCACCGTACCATGCGCAATCGCGGTGGCGGCCACAAACGCCGCTATCGTATCATCGACTTCAAGCGCGACAAAGAAGGAACAGCCACGGTTCAGTCCGTCCAGTACGACCCGAACCGCAGCGCCCACATCGCACTTGTCCAATACGCCGATGGTGAAAAGAGCTATATCCTGGCTCCGAAAGGCATTCAGGCCGGCCAAACAGTTGTATCCGGCCGTGGAGCTGCTCCCGAAACCGGCAACTGCCTCTACCTCTCCGAGGTGCCATTGGGCGCGTTTGTTCACAATATCGAACTCCACCCCGGTCAGGGCGGCGTGCTTGTGCGCAGCGCAGGCAACAGCGCACTGATGATGGGTCGTGAAGATCGCTATGCGGTGCTCAAGATGCCGTCGGGTGAAACCCGCCGCATCCTGCTTACCTGCCGCGCAACGATCGGTATTGTCGGCAACCCCGACCATAGCCTTGAAATCATGGGCAAAGCAGGTCGGATGCGCTGGAAAGGCTGGCGCCCGCGTACCCGCCCGGTTGTGATGAACCCCGTTGACCACCCCATGGGTGGCGGTGAAGGCCGCGCTTCCGGTGGTCACCCGCGTACCCGGAAAGGCTTCAAAGCCAAAGGTGCAAAAACACGTAGCCGTACAAAGGCTTCCAACGCACTCATTATCAACCGCCGGAAGTCAGGAAAATAAAATCGGTCGTTGGTTATTAGTTATTAGTTATTGGTTATCGGTTGCAAATGCTTCACTTTCAGGCAGATTAACCGAAAACCAACAACCAGCAACCAACAACCAACAACCAACAACCAATAACGAATCATGCCGCGTTCACTTAAGAAAGGCCCTTACATCCATCACAAGTTGTTGGAAAAAGTGGCAAAATCAAAACAAAGTAACCGCAAGCAGGTGATCAAAACGTGGAGCCGCGCTTCGATGATTATCCCCGACATGGTCGGCGAAACCATCGCAGTCCACAATGGCAAAACGTTCGTCCCGGTCTTCGTCACTGAAAATATGGTAGGTCACAAACTCGGAGAGTTTTCGCCAACGCGCAACTTCCGTGGCCACGCCGGTACAAAAAAATAAATGGTAAAAATGTGAACAATGCGACCAATGTGGTCAATAGTTTCAGATTGACAAACACATTGACCACATTGGTCGCATTGTCCACATTCAATACATTCAATAATGGAAGCAGTAGCTAAACTGAGAAACGTCCCGATGTCGCCACGCAAAATGCGGTTGGTAGTGGACAATATTCGCGGTCGAAAAGTGGTGGATGCCCTCGGCATTTTAAAATACACCAACAAAGAAGCCGCTGTATGGCTTGAAAAGCTCGTACTGTCTGCAGTGAACAACTGGGAACAAAAATCCGACCAGGTAGGAGCAGCCGACGACTACGAACTTTATATCAAAACCGCTCACGTGGATCCGGGCAGCATCATTTACCGCTTCCTTCCGGCGCCGCAGGGCCGTGCTTATAAAGTGCGCAAGCGTCGCAATCACATCACCCTCATTGTCGAAAACCGCGTGGCGCTCGACAACGAAGAATAAAAAATAAGTTATCGGTTATCGGTTATCGGTTCTTGGGTTCAAATGCTGCACTTTCAAGCAGATTAACCAACAACCAATAACCAATAACCAATAACCAATAACCAATAACAATAATAATGGGTCAGAAAGCAAATCCGATTGGTAATCGCTTAGGCATTATTCGCGGTTGGGACTCCAACTGGTTCGCCGACAAAGACTACGGTCTCAAAGTAGTAGAGGACGAAAAAATCCGCAACTACCTCCGTGCACGTCGTCCGAAAACGGCCACAGCCGATCCGCGCGAGCGCAACAAACCGGTGCAAAACGGCATCAGCCGCATTGTTATCGAGCGCACCATGAAGCGCGTTACCGTCACCATCCATACCAGCCGTCCCGGTATCATCATCGGTAAAGGCGGTAAGGAAGTTGACCTTATCAAAGAAGAACTCAAGATACTTACGGGTAAAGAGGTGCAAATCAACATCTTCGAAATCCGCAAGCCTGAATTGGACGCCAATATCGTAGGCGAACAAATTGCCAAGCAAATCGAAGCCCGTATCAACTTTCGTCGCGCCGTTAAAGGTGCGATCCAGGGTTCGATGCGCGCGGGCGCCGAAGGAATCAAAGTGCGCGCCAGCGGTCGCCTTGGAGGCGCCGAAATTGCCCGCACCGAAGAATATAAGGAAGGGCGCACGCCGCTCCATACTTTCCGTGCCGATATTGACTACGCCTGGGTGGAAGCCCAAACCGTGTACGGCAAAATCGGTATCAAAGTGTGGTTGTTCAAAGGCGAAGTCCTCCAAAAGCGCGAATTGACGCCTTTTGCAGCAGCCGAAGGCACCGGTGGTGATCGTCGTGACGAACGTCGCGGAGGTGATGACCGTCGCGGCGGCGGCGGCGAGCGCAGGGATGACCGTCGCGGTGGTGGCGAACGCCGCGAGCGCGGCGAACGCCGGGAAGGCGGTGAAGAAGGCGGCGGTGACCGCCGGGGTGGCGGTAATCGCGGCGGCGGCGGCAACCGCGGCGGCGGCAATCGCGGCGGCGGAAGCGGTGGCGGCGGCAACCGCGGCGGAAGTGGCGGCGGTGGCAATCGCGGCGGCGGCGGAAGCGGTGGTGGCGGCAACCGCGGCGGTGGCGGTGGCGGACGCAGATAATAGCGACCAAATTATTAACGGTGCGTTTGAAATAGCATTTACATAATCTTACGCATCCGCCGTACATTTGCAGCCCCTTTTCACAAAGGGTCGGCTGCTCAAAAGCAAAACATTGATTGACAGGCTTTTAAATTGACATACGATGTTACAGCCAAAACGTCAAAAATATCGCAAGCAACACAAAGGCCGCAACCGCGGTCTGGCACATAAAGGGAGCACCATCTCTTTCGGCTCGTTCGCACTGAAATCCATGGAATTCAGTCGTCTTACCAGCCGTCAGATCGAATCGGCTCGTATTGCGCTCACCCGCCACATGAAACGGGAAGGCAAAGTATGGATCCGTATTTTCCCCGACAAGCCGATCACTTCCAAACCCGCCGAAGTGCGTATGGGTAAGGGTAAAGGCGCTGTGGACCACTACGTTTGCGAAGTACAACCGGGTCGTATCTTGTTCGAGATCGAAGGTGTGACAGAAGAACTCGCCTACGAGTCGCTTCGCCTTGCGGCCCAGAAACTGCCGGTGTTGTGCAAAGCTGTCACCCGGTTTGACTTTGAAGGATAAACTTTTAATGTGCTAATGTGATAATGAGCAAATGTGCTAATTAATTCGGGCACTTAAATCGGATGGTTGACACATTATCAAAATTAGCACATTATCAAATTAGCACATTATCAAATTAAATAAAATGGCAAAGGAGAAATTGAACGTTGCTGAAATGGCCGACGCCGAATTGCAAAGCAAATTGGCAAGTCTGGAGCATGAGTATCAGCAAATGAAATTCGACCATGCAGTGAAAGGTCTCGGCAACCCTTTGGAACTCCGCGAAGTGCGTCGCGAGATCGCCCGCATCCTCACGGAAGGCCGCAGTCGCGAATTGGCCGCTATGGCGCCGGAACAGTTGGAATTGCGTTCCAAACTCCGCGCCCGTCGCCGCCGTCAGAGATAAAGAGTTGAAGTGGTTGAAGTGGTTAAATTCGTTGAATTGACGTAAAAGCAATTCAACTACCAGGTTCAACAAGTTCAACAAATTCAACTAATTCAACAACATCTATCATAGATGGAAGCAGTAACAAGAAATCTTCGCAAACAAAAGACCGGTGTGGTCGTGTCCAGTAAAATGGACAAAACCATCGCCGTCAAGGTGGAACGCCGCCTGATGCACCCGCTTTACGGCAAGTTCGTAAAACGTTCCAAGAAATTCTTCGCCCACGACGAAGAAAACACTTGCAACGTAGGCGACGTAGTGCGCATCATGGAAACCCGCCCGCTCAGCAAAATGAAGCGCTGGCGTTTGGTCGAAATCATTGAAAGAGCGAAGTAATTTTCAGTTATTAGTTACTGGTTATTGGTTATCAGTTCTTTGAACCCAATAACCGATAACTGATAACCGATAACCAATAACGAAATAAAGTCATGATTCAGCAAGAGTCTCGTTTGAATGTGGCCGATAACTCCGGCGCGAAAGAGGTGCTTTGCATCCGCGTATTGGGTCACACCCGCCAGCGTTATGCCGGCATCGGCGACAAGATCGTCGTGACGGTGAAAGACGCCACTGCCGGCGGAGCCATCAAGAAAGGCACCGTATCGAAGGCTGTTATCGTACGCACCCGTAAGGAAATCCGCCGCAAAGACGGTTCCTACATCCGCTTCGATGACAATGCCGTGGTGTTGCTCAACGCTGCCGATGAGCCACGCGGAACCCGCATTTTTGGCCCCGTCGCCCGCGAACTCCGCGACAAAGACTATATGCGTATCGTCTCGTTGGCACCCGAGGTGCTTTAAAACGTTGAAAGAGTTGAACTTAGTTGAATATCGTTAAATGTCAACCGGTTCGGCAATCTCAACAACATTCAACCAATTCAACAAATTCAACCATTTTCCGAAATGGCTACGAAAAATAAAATAAAACGCTTCGCTCCTAAACTCCACGTCCGCAAGGGCGACTCGGTGATGGTGCTGGCCGGCGATGACAAAGGCAAAACCGGACAAGTCATCCAGGTGATCCCGGACAAAAACCGCGCTATCGTGGAAGGCGTTAACATCGTGAAAAAGCACGTCAAAGCGACACAGAACGAGGAAGGCGGCATTCAGGAAATGGAAGCCACCATCCATCTGTCCAACCTTGCTGTGCTGGACCCCAAAACCGGTGAACCGACACGCGTCGGCCGTCGTACGGAAAACGGTGAAAGCGTCCGTTATTCAAAGAAAACAGGAAACGTTATTAAGTGATGAAATACGTACCTCGTCTTAAGACAAAATACCAGCAGGAAGTGGTGCCGTCTCTCATGCAGCAGTTCAACTACTCCTCTATCATGCAGGTGCCGCGCCTGAAAAAAATCTGCATCAACCAGGGTATCGGCGATGCTACGGGCGACAAGAAAATGGTTGATAATGCTGCCAACGAACTGACGACCATCGTCGGTCAGAAAGCAGTGTCGACCAAAGCACGCACTTCCGTATCGAACTTCAAACTTCGTGAAGGCATGCCGATTGGGGTGCGTGTCACGCTGCGCGGCGAACGTATGTACGAATTCCTCGACCGCCTGATCAATGTAGCCTTGCCCCGTGTCCGCGACTTTCGCGGTGTGAATGACAAATCATTCGACGGGCGCGGCAACTTTACGATGGGCGTTACCGAGCAGATCATTTTCCCGGAGATCGATATCGACAAAGTATCGAAAATCATGGGGATGGACATCACGTTTGTCACTTCAGCCGGTACGGATGCCGAAGCTTTCTCTTTGTTGAAAGAAATCGGGATACCGTTTGTAAAAAAATAATTACGACTCTCATTTTCAATCTGTTATAAGAGCAAAATGGCAAAGAAATCAGTCATTGCCCGCGAAAATAAGCGCAAACGTATGGTGGCTAAATACGCCGAGTTGCGCAAAAAGCTGAAAGAAGCCGGCGACTACGACGCGCTCGACAAGCTTCCGCGCAACGCCAACCCGATCCGCTTGCACAATCGTTGCTTGCTCACCGGCCGGCCAAAAGGCTACATGCGCAAATTCGGCATTTGCCGTGTCAAGTTCCGTGAAATGGCACTTTACGGAAAAATTCCGGGAATCACCAAAGCCTCCTGGTAATTTGAAATTGCTGATTGGGGTTGGCTGATTGTCCGTTCAAGGCGATCATCGATCATCAATCTTAAATTAACAATCATCAATCTGCATTTATAAAATGAACGTCACTGACCCGATAGCAGACTATTTGACCCGCATCCGCAACGCGCAGATGGCCGGTCATCGCATCGTCGAGATCCCGTCGTCCAAACTCAAGCAGGCGATTACGGAAATCTTGTACGATCAGGGTTACATACTCAAATATACGTTCGAGGACAAAAACGCCGAGAATAAGCAGGGGCTCATCAAAATAGCCCTGAAATACGACCCGCAAACCAAACAGCCCGTCATTCGCGATCTCGTGCGTGTCAGCCGTCCCGGTTTGCGCAAGTTTGCCGGCTCGACTAATATCCCGCGTATTATCAATGGATTGGGTATCATGATTGTGTCCACCTCCAGAGGAGTGATGACCGATAAAAAAGCCCGCGAGATGAAGGTTGGCGGTGAGTTGTTGTGCTACGTCAGCTAAACAAACCATTGGCCGGTGGGTGTCAGCCATTGGCCTGGAGAATATAAAAAGAAAAAATTGCCAATGGCTGATTGTCAATAGCCAACGGCCAAAAATAAACGAATATGTCACGCATTGGTAAATTGCCGTTATCTCTTCCTCCAAAAGTGGAAGTCTCGGTAGCCTCCGATAACACGGTCACGGTGAAAGGCCCGAAGGGTGTGCTTTCTCAAAAGATTGACCCGGACATCAAGGTAAAAATCGAAGACGGCACACTCACCGTCGAACGCCCGACTGAACAAAAGCGCCACAAAGCATTGCACGGGCTCTACCGCGCCCTTATCAACAATCTGGTGGTGGGCGTCAGCCAAGGCTATACCAAAGAAATGGAAGTCATCGGCGTCGGTTATCGTGTTGAGAGTCAAGGTAATATCCTGACCCTCACGATCGGCTACTCACACCCTGTCATGTTCTATGTGCCTGCTGAAATCAAACTGACGACAGCAATGGAAAAAGGCTCTGCGCCTCTTATCCGCCTCGAAGGCATCGATAAAGAACTGCTTGGCCAGGTATGCGCCAAAATTCGCTCCTTCCGCAAACCGGAGCCTTACAAAGGCAAGGGTATAATGTTCAAAGGTGAGCAAGTCCGTCGCAAAGCAGGTAAAACTGCAGGCGCGAAGAAATAACAATTTACGATTTTGGATTTACGATTATCTTGATCCGAATTTAACAACGATCTGTCATTTTTCGTAATCAAAAAAATCGTAAATCGTAAATCGTAAATCGTAAATCGAAAGTCAACATGTTCCCTGGTCGGAAATCAGGGGTAAAACATAAAAATAGACAATGAAACGCAACAGTCAACAGAGCCGCAGACGCATTCACCTGCGCGTCCGTAAGAAAGTGAACGGCACGCCGGGGCGCCCGCGCCTCAATGTGTATCGCTCCAATAAAGCCATTTATTGTCAAATCGTGGACGACACGAAAGGACACACCCTGGCAGCCGCAAGTTCTGCAGGTTTGAAAGGTAACAAAACCGAACAAGCCGTGACGGTAGGCAAATTGATCGCCGAAAAAGCAAAAGCCGCCGGTGTTGAATCCGTTGTGTTCGACCGTGGCGGTTACCTTTATCACGGTCGCGTCAAGGCATTGGCCGACGGCGCACGGGAAGGAGGACTTCAATTCTAAAATTAGTTATCGGTTATTAGTTATTGGTTATCAGTATTCTGTACCAATAGCCAATAACAGATAATCAATAACCAATAACAGCTAAGCATTATGGCAAGGCAAGAAAGAGAAAGAGACAATACCCGTGCTTCCGAAGAGTCGGGTCTCAAAGAAAAACTCGTATCGCTCAACCGTGTGGCTAAAGTGACCAAAGGTGGTCGTACCTTTAGTTTCGCTGCCGTTGTCGTCGTCGGCGATGGCAAAGGCCAGGTGGGTCAGGGCTTGGGTAAGGCCCGCGAGGTATCCGAAGCAATCGCCAAAGCGGTGAAAGATGCCGAGAAAAACCTTGTGAAAGTGCCGATACTCAATGGTACGATACCACACGAGGCCCACGGCAAATTCGACGCAGGCCGCGTCCTGATCAAACCCGCCGCACATGGTACGGGTGTGATCGCCGGTGGCGCCATGCGTGCCGTACTGGAGGCTGCAGGTGTGCACGACGTGTTGGCCAAGTCGCAAGGTTCGTCCAATCCGCACAACGTGGTGAAAGCGACCATTGCTGCACTTTCCAGCTTGCGCAGCCCGATTGAAGTGGCTCGTCAGCGCGGCATTTCGATGGAAAAACTCTTCAACGGCTAAAACCGGTTATCGGTTATCAGTTATTGGTTATCAGTATTTGCACCAATAACTAATAACCAATAACCGATAACTAATAACGAGCAATGAGCAAGGTAAAAATTACGCTGGTTAAAAGCCCGATTGACAAAACCAAGCGCCAGAAAGACACCTTGGTAGCACTTGGTTTCCGCAAAATGCACCAAACGGTGGAACACGAGGCAACCCCGCAAATTGAGGGCATGCTGCGTGTGGTCAATCACCTGGTTCAGGTCGTAAACGCCTGAGAACATTCTAAAGTCCAACGTCCAAAGTCTAATCATTATAGCAATGGAACTCTCAAATCTTCGCCCGGCACAGGGTTCGGTCAAATCGCGCAAGCGCATCGGTCGCGGCACAGGTTCGGGTCGCGGCGGTACCTCTACCCGTGGCCACAAAGGCGACAAAGCGCGCAGCGGCTCGAAAGAAAAACGTCACTTCGAGGGCGGCCAGACCCCCATGCAGCGCCGTTTGCCGAAACGCGGTTTTCAGAATATCAACCGCGTTGAATTTGTTCCTTTCAATCTCGGTAATCTCGAGGCCCTGGTGAACAAAACCGGCCTGAAAGTATTGGATGTGGAAGCATTGGTTGCTGCCGGTATTGCAAAAGCCAGCGACAAGATCAAAGTGCTGGGCAACGGCAAACTGACTTCTTCAGTGAATATTAAGGTACACGCTATTTCAGCCTCTGCCAAAGCAGCGATTGAGGCTGCCGGCGGAAGCGTTGAACTCGTTTAAATACTGCTTGTAAATGAAACTGTTTACAGTTCTCAAAAATATCTGGAGCATCAAAGAACTCCGGCAACGTATTCTCTTCACGCTCGCGCTGTTGTTGATTTACCGTGTCGGTACTTTCGTAGTGCTCCCCGGTGTTGTACCTGCTGCGCTCGAAAAGAACGCATCGAATCGCAGCGCCAACGACCTGCTCGGCCTGATCAACGTGTTCACCGGCGGGGCTTTCGACAATGCGGCAATCTTTGCCCTCGGTGTCATGCCTTATATCACTGCTTCTATTATTGTGCAGTTGTTGGGTTTTGCCGTGCCGTATTTCCAGCGTTTGCAAACGAAAGAAGGTGAAAGTGGCCGCAAACGCCTCAATCAGATCACCCGTTTGCTGACGGTTGCCATTACACTGGTACAGGGAGGCGGTTATCTTCAGTTGGTGCGCAGTATTCCGGGCGCCGTTTCGCCTGAAATCCCCGACGGCGTATTTTGGTTCACGAATATCATCATCCTGACAGCCGGTACGGTATTTTGTATGTGGCTGGGCGAACGGATCACCGATAAAGGTATCGGCAACGGTACATCGCTCATTATCCAGGCAGGCATTATTGCCCGTTTGCCGCAAGCGTTTGTGTTTGAATTCCAAAAACTTTTCGGCGACAGCAAACCGCTGCTTTTCTTCGTCGAACTCGCTTTGTTCTTTGTGATTGTCATGGCGACCATCCTTGTGATTCAGGGTGTCCGGCGAATCCCGATTCAATTTGCCAAACGAATGGTGGGTCGAACGGGCGGTTCTTTGCCCGCTGCCAGTGCCCGTGACTATTTACCCCTGAAAGTGAATTCCGCCGGCGTAATGCCGATCATTTTTGCGCAAGCGTTGATGTTCCTCCCGGCTACGGCCATTCAGTATATGTCCGGAACTGATGTGAATACGGGGCGAATTCATGCCTTCAGCGACATATACTCGTTCGGTTACAATGCCCTGTTTTTCGTACTCATCGTCGTGTTTACCTACGTCTACACGGCGCTGATGATCAACCCGACCAACTACGCGGAATACCTGAAACGAAGCAATGCATTCATCCCGGGCGTAAAACCCGGCGAAGCGACTTCGGAATACATCGACAACATTATGACGCGTATCACATTGCCGGGGGCAGTGTTCCTCGGATTCATTGGTATCCTCCCGTCCATTGCGGCTTCCTTAGGCGTAAACCAGCAGTTTGCGCTCTTTTTTGGCGGCACCACGCTTCTTATCATGGTCGGTGTGGCATTGGATACCCTGCAAGTGATCGAGAGTTATCTGTTGACCCAGAAATACGATGGTCTGATAAAATCCGGCCGTATACAGGGACGCTCTACAACGGGCGTTCAGGTTGGACAGCCTCAATAAATTTTAATGTGCTAATGTACAATGAGAAAATGTGCTAATGCACGAATCCGAAAATTAGCACATTAGCATATTACAACATTAGCATTTTAGCAATGGGACTATTTGCGAGCGGAACCGAAGGCAAACGTGTCTTCTACAAAACGAACGACGAAATCGAAATGATGCGGAAAGCCAACTTGCTGGTTTCCAAAACACTGGGTTACGTCGGGAGTCTGCTCAAGCCGGGTATCACCGGTGCTGAAATTGACAAGGCTGCCGAAGAATTCATCCGTGATCAAAACGGTCGCCCCGCGTTTAAGGGGTACGGCCAGGAGGATAATCCCTTCCCTGCTTCACTTTGCATCTCTTACAATGATATTGTGGTGCACGGTATACCCGGGAAAAGAGAGTTCAAAGAAACGGATGTTGTCTCTGTGGATTGCGGTGTGGAATTGGACGGTTTTTTCGGCGACGCCGCATTCACGTTCGCTTTCGGCGCGGTAGAAGAACCCACACTTGAACTGTTGAGCGTTACCTACGCATCGCTTTACAAAGGTATCGAACAGGCAGTGCACGGTAAAAGGATCGGCGATATTGCTTTTGCTGTTCAGGATTATTGCGAACGGCAGCATAAGTACCACGTGGTGCGCGATTTGGTGGGACATGGTGTCGGACGTTCGCTTCATGAAGATCCGGAAGTGCCCAACTACGGCAAGCGCGGCAAAGGCCCGCTGATCCTCGACGGGCTCGTTCTGGCCATTGAACCAATGATCAATATCGGGACAAAGGACGTGTACCAGGATGAAGACGGTTGGACGATTCATACCCGCGACCGCAGACCGAGCGCTCATTACGAACACTCGGTAGCGGTGCGAAAAGTGAAAGCCGATATTCTTTCAACCCATGAGTTCATTTTGGATGCCGTAAAAAATAACAACTCGTTAAAGGAAATTTATCCAAAAAGTTAGACCTTTGCACCCCGAAATTCAGTAGCGCCTTTTTTATGGCAAAAGAAGATATTATCAAACAAGACGGGGAAGTTACCGAAGCCCTTTCCAATGCAAATTTCAAAGTGCGTTTGGAGAATGGCCACGTAATACTGGCGACGATATCCGGCAAAATGCGTATGCACTACATTCGTATCCTGCCGGGCGACAAGGTTTCAGTGGAAATGTCGCCCTACGATTTGTCGCGGGGAAGGATAATCTACCGTTATAAATAGCCTTGGAAACCAACGATTTAATTGAATTTTTGCACACTGATTAATACGACCCGACATGAAAGTCCGTCCGTCCATCAAAAAGCGTTCCGTTGATTGCAAAATCGTTCGCCGAAAAGGCAAACTATACGTCATCAACAAGAAAAACCCGAAGTTCAAACAACGTCAGGGATAAATGAGGTTTCAGGGTTTCAGGGTTTCAAAGTTTCAAGGTTGTCGTTTTTCAAACCTTGAAACCCTGAAACCTTGAAACCTTGAAACCCTGAAACCCCTTGAACTTGAATCATTCATCATTCATCATTACAGAATATGGCACGTTTAGCTGGTGTGGATTTGCCCCGTAACAAAAGAGGGGTTATCGGCCTGACTTACATCTACGGCATTGGCCCTTCGACGGCTAAAGCCATCCTCGACAAGGCGGGCATCGACGAGAGTACCAAGGTGGAAAAATGGACGGACGATAATATTAAATCTATTGCCCGTATCATCGCCGACGAATACAAAACCGAAGGCCAACTCAAAGCCGAGGTACAGATGAATATCAAGCGCCTCATGGACATCGGTTGTTACCGTGGCCTCCGCCATCGCAAAGGGCTTCCCCTGCGCGGTCAGCGGACCCGTACCAACGCCCGTACCCGTAAAGGCAAGCGTAAAACGGTGGCAAACAAGAAAAAAGCAACGAAATAATGTGATAAATGTGGTTAATGTGGTCAATGTAATAAATAAAAGAAGAAACATTGACAACGTTGCCGCATTGACCACATTATCATATTGACCACATTATCACATTCATATAATGGCAAAAGGAGCTGCAAAAAAAGTTGTTAAGCGCAAAGTCAAAGTGACCCCGGAGGGCATCGTGTTCATCCAGGCCAGCTTCAACAACATCATTATTTCCATCACCAACAAACAGGGTGAAGTCGTCTCCTGGGCAACAGCCGGTAAAGCCGGTTTCCGTGGCTCGAAAAAGAATACGCCTTACGCTGCCCAGGTTGCTGCCAACGACGCCGCTAAAACGGCCTTCGAAGCAGGCATCCGCACAGCCGAAGTATTCGTGAAAGGCCCGGGTTCCGGTCGGGAAGCAGCCATCCGCGCGATCGACCAGTCCGGCATCAAGGTTCAGGTCATCAACGATGTGACACCCATGCCCCACAACGGTTGCCGCCCGCCCAAGCGGAGAAGGGTGTAATTAGAAGTAATTAAAGTAATTGCAAGTCATTCTCGAACAATTCCTTAATTACCCCTAATTACTCCAATTACTCTCATTACCACATTAGCACATTTTTCAAATGGCTCGTTATACAGGACCAACTACCAAAAAATCCCGTGCATTCGGTGACGCCATTTTCGGCCCCGATAAATATTTTGAACGCCGCAAATATCCCCCCGGACAGCATGGCCTGTCGCGGAAGAAAAAGCAGGTTTCGAACTATTCGCAGCAGTTGCAGGAAAAACAAAAGGCGAAGTACACTTACGGCGTGCTGGAGCGCCAGTTCCGTAAAACTTTCGTCAGTGCCACACGCCGCCACGGCGTTACGGGCGAATGGTTGCTACAGTTGCTCGAAGCGCGTCTGGACAACACGGTATTTCGTCTTGGTATCTCCCCGACCCGCCGGGGTGCCCGCCAGTTGGTCGGTCACCGGCACGTGACGGTGAACGGCGAGGTGGTGAACATCCCGTCGTATACCCTCAAACCCGGCGACATTGTCGGTGTGCGTGGTAAATCCAAAGGTTTGGAAATCGTGACGACCCATGTGGGGGCAAAAACAAACAATGTTCGTCAGTTTGGCTGGCTGGAATGGAATCCTGACAAAATGCAGGGTATTTTCCTCTCCTACCCGCAGCGCGACCAGATACCGGAGAAAATCAACGAACAGCTGATTGTCGAGTTGTACTCGAAATAAAAATAAAGACAGCGGAAAGGTTGGCGTTCGGTTACGAACGCCAACCATTTTCGCATTTAAGCGTTTTAGTCTCCCAACATTCTCCCTGCCCTCTAAATCATTGATTCCCACCATTTCAAATTCGGAGCGTTCCACAATATGAGTATACTCAATTTCCAGAAGCCCGACAAAATCCTGTTGCAAAAAGCAACCGATTTTGAAGGCACATTCGAGTTCAAACCGTTGGAGCCGGGTTTCGGCCAGACGGTGGGCAACTCACTTCGCCGTGTTCTCCTCTCCTCCCTCGAAGGTTATGCCATCAGCGCTGTGCGCATCGGCGGCGTCGACCACGAGTTCGCAACCATGCGCGGGGTAGTGGAAGACGTGGTGGACATCGTGCTCAATTTGAAGCAGGTACGCATCAAACCGGCAGTTCCGGACGAAAAAAACCTGCAGGAAAAAATCTACCTGACCGTCAGTGGCCGGGAAGAATTCCGCGCCGGCATGATTGAAGAATTCAACAATGTCTTCAAAATCATGAACCCCGACCTGCTCATCTGCCGGATGGAGCCTTCGGTCAACCTCGAACTCGAGTTGACCGTCACCAAAGGCCGCGGCTACCAGCCCGCCGACGACGGTGCACCGAAAGACACTGCCATCGGCGTGATTCCGATCGACGCCATCTACACGCCCATCAAAAACGTGGCATACAAAGTGGAAAATACCCGCGTAGGCCAGCGTACCGACTATGAAAAACTGACCATCGACGTAAAAACGGACGGCACCATCCACCCGGAAGAAGCCATCCGCGAAGCCAGCCGTATCCTCATTCAGCACCTGATGCTGATCACGGACGACAATATCACGTTCGACACGCCGGCCAGCCGCGAAGAAAATGTAGTGGACGAGCATATCCTCCACATGCGCAAACTGCTGAAAACGTCGCTCGAAGACCTCGATCTCAGCGTACGCGCATACAACTGCCTCAAGGCCGCCAAGATCAACACCTTAGCCGAACTCGTTCGCTACGACACACATGAGCTCCTCAAATTCCGCAACTTCGGCAAGAAGTCGCTGGTGGAAATCGAGGAACTCCTGCAAGACAAGGGCCTGACTTTCGGGATGGACCTGGCGAAATACAAATTGGACGAAGAATAAGTTATAACGATGAGAGATAAACGATGAGTGATGAACGTCGAGTGCGATCCCGCTTTTTCGAGTATTATTTCATCGTTTCTCAATCATCATTTTTTTAAAAAAGCGCAGTAACCGTTGAGCGGAGTTTTTGGTGATAAATATAACTCATCGTTTATCACTCATCACTCGCTCCTGCCCCGGTGCTGCCACCTAAACAAAAGGTACCCGTCACATGAGACACGGAGATAAAGTAAACAACCTCGGACGCACCGCGTCGCACCGCCGCGCCCTTCTGGCGAACATGGCCATTTCGCTCATCGAGCACAAACGCATCACGACTACGCTGGCCAAAGCCAAAGCGCTGCGCAAGTATGTGGAACCACTCGTGACCAAAGCGAAAGACAACTCGACACACTCGCGCCGCGTAGTGTTCAGTTACCTGCAGAATAAAAACGCCATCATCGAACTTTTTAGCACTGTGGCCGAAAAGGTCGGCGAGCGCCCGGGCGGTTATCTGCGCGTTATCAAACTCGGCTTCCGCCGGGGCGACGGCGCCGAGACGGCCATCATCGAGTTTGTCGATTTCAACGAAACCTACAACCCGAATGCGGGCAAAGTCAAAACGGCGAAGAAAACCCGTCGTGGCGGCAGAAAAGTTGCCGGAGCTGCGGCTGTCGCTGCCGAAACGGCTGCTGTACCGGTAGCCGAAGCGGTTGCTACAGAAGAAATTGCAGAAGATGTTGCCGAAGCGCCCGTTGTAGAAGAAGTGGTTGCTGAAGCACCCGTTGTTGAAGAAGTAGTCGCTGCCGCTGAAGAAACAGCGCCTGCAGTGGAGGAAACGGTAGCGGAAGTTGCTGAAGAAGTGGCTGATGCTGCTGAAGAAGCACCCGCTGAAGAAGAAAAGAAAGACGACGAAAAGGCTTAATTCAGCCTGACGTTCTGGAATATTTGAAAGGCGATGTCCCGTTGTTGGGGATGTCGCCTTTTTTGTATTCCCATTCAGGCATTTGCATAAAACGCCCATTAAAAGAAACGCTGTTCAATTCCGTTTTGGATGGCGTCCTGTACGTGATAACCGGGAGTGAAATTTTTTTTAAGTCTGCAATTTTTTTGCAGCGATGTAGTACGACCTTGCACCAGGTTTATTCATCATTTTTCGCTATGCAAAACCTAATGATGGTTATGGGCAAGAAGGGATTCCCTATTCTCGTCCTTATCTTGGGACTGATTGTTTCGGGATGTTGGGGGCAGGCGTCTGAATTACCAACCCCAAACCGTTCGCATTCAACGATCCCACTTCCTGAAGGTCAAACCGGAAAAGAAGGGAGAGATACTATATTAAAATCAGTCATTACACAAATACGGGACACCAGCCTCGCCTATGATTGGTTCCATTTCTATGACGCGGCCGGGCGCTGTGTCAAGGTATTGCGCAGCGAACAACTTGAATCAAAACATCCCATTTATAAATTGGATTTTCCCAATTCTATCCCCAGAGGCAGAGAATATTTTGATTATTTCAAACCGTTGGAGAATGTTAACTATGAAACTGGCGAATTGACTCCGTTGGTAAACAGAGCAGAAAAAATAAAGAAACTCCACTCTCTGATAGAATATGGTTTGACAGTCAAGTCGCCGGAAAAAGCAACCGGCATAATTGGCAACCCAGATAAAGTTTATACCGATTGGCTAGGGCAAGTTACTCAACCTGCTTGCAGGTATCTTTCCAGAATCGAAAATGCAACAATTATTGATGCGTTAGCGGCAGCACAATATGATGATTTTTTGGCTAACAGCCTGCTTGATTGCGCTTATATTACCATATACAACCACTTAGGAGAGATATACAAAGAGGTATTGGTGCCCGATAAACTAGTGCGGGTTGCTTTGGTTTCAGATAACGGGAGGTATTTGGTGTGTGAATACTATAATGTTATAAGTGATGATACCTCTGGCGGCTTTCCGGTAACAGGTTACCTTATAGTTGACCTGGAAACAAATAAAATTGACTACATGTCAAGGCCGGAATTTCGGCAAGCGGAAAGTTACGAACCGCTTTTTTCGGACGGGTATTTCCAAATAACACTTAACAATCCCGATATAGGATACGTATGCAATCGTCTGTTTATAGATCCTTTTTCTCGTAGTTTCTATATAAAGACCTACCCTCCGGACATGACCCGGAGCAGGAAGGTAGTGCGTGGTAAATCTTTCATGTTGTACGAAGGAATGAAGGAAGACATAACTCAGTTTACGAAGTTCAGCTATTGAGTATTCTCGCCACAGCATGTGATGTTACATGCTGTGGCGAGAATACTCAATGCTGAAATGTCCGCTTCCCGCCAAACCGATTTTCTGCCCCGCTTGGTGTTTTTATCCCCAGTGAACTAGAAAAAATATAGATACCATCATAAATGACATGAGTCGCCCCAAAATCCGGGATGACTCATGTTTTTTGTATTTATTTGGCACTGTAAGCGTTCGTAGGAAATTCGGCGACCGAAGTCTGTTTTCACAGCAATTGCAGGGGCAATAAGTGATCTTCGTACCAGATTTCTGTCAAATTAAAAAAATGGTTTCAAAAATGCGTGTCTTATCTGCTGCCTGCTTCGTGTTTTTCGTGATGTTTTTGATTTCCTGCGGAGAAAACTCTGGTGAACAAAAAAGCAATCCTACAACTATTAAAGATTCCTCTTTTCAACACTTGAATTCAAGCCCTGCTCCTGACAATTCAAACAAAGGGCTGATTATATTTCAATGGGATTCCCTTATAAATGAATATTATTATGCTTTTCATGATGAGCAAGGAAATGAGATAAAACGTGTAACCTCGCGAGCTCTAATAGAAGCAGACGAATTTAATCATCTCCCTTTTCCGACAATATCACAAAAAGACAATATCGGATCAAAAGAGTATAATCTCCGGCTACTCACATCCGAACAAAAGCAGGGCAAACTGAAAGATTTGAAATTAAAAATCACTTCTTTGGAAGATCTTTCCAGGACGCATTGGATTCTGTATGGAGCGGGTTCGAGATTGCATGATGGAATAAATTATCGTGGCAGATACCTTATAGTGAGTTCAAATATTATGGGGATAGATTCAACCTCGGAGATTCCAACTTTTACTAAAACAGTGATTAAAATATTAAACTCAAAAGGCGAACAAATAGGAAGAGTTGAGGATGACAATGAACATGGAAGTATAGGTTTGTCAGATGATGCCCGATTTCTACTTATGGAAGACACTAAAATCCATCTCGACCCTACTCACTCTTATGTAACGCGGAAACCATTTTTGTTGCATGATCTGAAAGAGAAGAAGAAATATCAGATTTCAATAGAAAATTTCAATGAGAATATAACAATGGGTGGACATAATTTTATTTTTCAAAATGGACGATATTTTGGATTTGCCCTTAGAGATCAAAGCACCCTTCATATTCTCATTGACCCTTATTACAGAATGCTCTATACAAAAGAGTATCCGGAAGGCTATAAAAATTTCAGCAATCCTGACTTGAATATCTATACTAAGAAGGCTTTCTAAATATTTTTTCGATTTTGCCCCGCTATGGTGTTGTCACCAGCGGGAAGCGTACAGCACAATCATTACTCTCCGCAAAAACAGTTTTTTCAGGACAGTTGATGAAGAAATACATCAACACAATACCTCGAAAAAGCAAATGCACATTGAAGCCATCGGCTTGGCATATCGCACTACCGCCTGAAATACAGCCAGGCGATCAAAAAAATAAACACACTGATGGTCGCTTGGGTAAGCACGACGATCAGCAGGGTTTTCAGCACCGCCAGCCAGTGGGGTTTTCCCATCAACTGGATGTTGGCCCAGGCAACGTAGGCCGTCCACAAGGAAAAATAGAGCAACAGAACCTGGTTGTAATGTTCCCGGTAAAAAACGACCAAAGGTGTGAAAACCAGTAGGAAAAAAACGCTGCGAAAGCCCCCGAGGAAGGCGTGCAGGGCCAGGTGCTCGGCGAAGTTGAAACCCTTGCGCATGAACAGGAGCCAGCTGTAAAAGGCGGCTATCGGGACACTTAGGAAAAAGATGACGTTGATGTGGCGGGCCACGAAGGCCGAGACCGGATTTTGATGATTGCCGCCGCTGGACATCAGGTCGAAATAGGCCGTGAGCAACGCCGCGATCCCCACCGTCAGCGTCAGGTATTTAAGTGGATCGTAGTATTTTTTGCGTTTCCCTTCAAAATATTCCTTCGTCACGATGCCGGGGCGGGTGGCTAAGGCCGTGGTCAGGTATACGATGCCGGCATCCGTGTGCAGCAACTTCCTGAGCACATCCTTTCGGACCTGCCTGATTTTCAGGCGCTTGATTTTGGCGTTTTGTCCGCACTGCGGGCAAAACCTGTCCTCCGGACGCAAAAGGTGTCCACAATTTTTGCAAAGTGTTTCCGGCATATTCTTCGAGCGATTTTTTGGGGTTGTTCAATGGAAGAAATATATATAACAGGAGGCTTTCAGTAGACCACACAAATGTCTCTTTTCCGACAAACCTGATTTGAAAAAAATCGATACGTGTGTTCCGAATGCACAAATAACAGAATTCCTTATCTTTGTCGCGCATAATACGCTCAAAGCCAGCAGGCGCTCACACCATGCCCATCGATTTGATCTTCATCATCGCATTTGGCCTCGGCTTCCGGCACGGCTATACGCAGGGCATTATCAGTACCGTTTTCAACGTGCTGGCTTATGTATTCGGCGTTATCCTGGCCTTCAAGGTAACGCCCATGACGACCGAAGTGCTGGAGCGATTGTTCAACACACAGAACCCTACCGTCTTCATCGCAGCCTTTCTGGTCAATATTTCGCTCATCATGTTCATGCTTCGGGCCACTGCCAGCGCGTTTGAAAAAGGCTTGCAGGCGGTTTATCTCGGTTTTATCAACCGGGTACTCGGCGGCGCCCTCATGGCAATGCTTGCGGTATTGATTTACAGCATTTTATTGTGGTTTGCCGTGCGGGTGCAGTTTATCAACGAAGCGACGCTGCGGGAGTCGAGAACCTATCCATTGCTCGAAAAGATGCCGGCATCGGCCAAGCAGATTGCCATGCAATTACGTCCCTTCGCCGAAGAAGCGTGGGATACCTCCCTGAAATGGATGGACCGGCTCGATAAATTCGGCATCCAGAAAGGCAACACCCAGCCAAAAGTGTATATTCCGGAGGGCGGTACAGGCATCGAGGAAGAACCCGAAAAATCCGACAATCGCCCGCTTTCCCCACCTGCTGCCGACGAAGACGGCCTCGAGGAATAACTCCTCCATGAAAATCCTCCTGCTGGACAATTACGACTCATTTACGTACAACCTGTACGACTACCTGCTGCAAACAGGCGCGGCATGTCAGGTGCTGCGCAACGACGCACTGCCGCTCGATGCATTCGAACGACTCGGGTTCGATGCCATCGTTTTTTCACCCGGCCCCCGTCGCCCCGCCGACGCAGGTCTGATGCTTCCGCTGATCGAGCGGTTTTACGACCGTGTTCCGATGCTCGGCATTTGCCTCGGCCACCAGGCGATCGGCGAGTTTTTCGGGGCAAAACTTGTAAAGGCAAAAGTGCCGATGCACGGAAAAACGACCGCCATCAGGCACACCGGCCATCCGCTTTTTAAAGACATCCCAACGTCCTTCACGGTCATGCGCTACCATTCGCTGCTGCTCGAATCGCTCGACGATACGCCGCTGCATTGCATAGCAACCACCGGCGACGGTGAAATCATGGCTTTGGAACACCGCAGCCTGCCGCTCGTGGGCGTCCAGTTTCACCCTGAATCCATTCTGACTGAATACGGCCTGCAGATGCTGAAAAATTGGGTGGCGATGATTGACTTAAAGGCTGATAAAGGTTTATCGGGTTGATCAGCTTGATGATCGCGACCCTTCCGGCATGTAGCCGGGCGACTAAAAAAACGGCGACACCCACTTTCGGGCGCCGCCGCTTACAATTCCAAAATCTGATATTACCGGTGAATTCTGTTGACTAAATTTTCCACGACATAGCGCTTCATGTTGGTCTGAAAATCTTCGGCGCGGGTTTCGAGGCGTTTGATGAAGACAGTGGCGATGATGCCCAAACCGATGGCCAGGATCGTGGCGAAAAAAGCCGTTCCCATGGAGCCGATCAGCACCTGAATGTCGTCGCCGGTGACAGCGGCAGTAGCAGGGGCAGTAGCAGTGGCGCTTACGGCTGCCGCGACGGGTTTTATCTGTCCCATGCTCAGGATGGCCTGCGCCATGCCCCACACGGTGCCCAGCAGACCAAATGCCGGGATGAGGGTTTGGCAGGTGCTGATTAGCCAGAATTCTTTTTCCAGCGTTTTGCGTTGCATTTCACTCACCGATTCCACCAGCGAAAGCGTTTCGCCGGACGAACTGTCGGCGCGGAATTTGGTGGCGGCCTGTTTGATGAGGTCGGTCAGCATGCGCGGGCCGCTGCGTTTTTCCGCTTCGATGGTCTCCAACTTGATGCGTGTCACATCTTCGGGATATAGGACGTACTGCTCGGTTTCAGGCAGCAACTTCGCCTGGTAGGCGGTTTCTTCCTGCTGAATGCGTTTGTACACGGCCAGGATTTCGAACAGGCATATAAAAAAACAGGCGAATGTGCAGGCCTGGATGATGCCTTCGGGCATTTTGCCGCCCAATGCGAAAAAGAAGGTTTCGAGAGAAGAGCCGGCAGGCGCAGTGTGATAACCAAATACTGCGATGGCAGAAAGAATGGTTGCGGCGCCAAGGCCGGTTGCGATTTGCAGATTTTTATTGGAAAACATGGCTGAGATGTGTTGAGTGGTTGAGATGTTGATTTGTTGAGGTGGTTATTCGTTGAGATGATGATTTGGTTATTTGTTGATTTGGTTATGGTGGTGACTCCTGGCATTCTTTTATCAGAATGCCCAAGTGACACGCCCAAAATCGTAAATCCAAAATCGTAATTCGTAAACCGCTTATCCCCATTTCCCGGCCCTGCCGGAAGGTTTGGGTGCAGGCGATGAAGCGGGTTTCGTGGTTGCCGGAGGCGTTGCGACCCCCGGATTTGTTTCCGTTTTGGCTGCTGCCGGCAGGCGCGACTGATATTGCAGATCTGCGGCGTTGACCCGGAAAATACCGGCAGGTACCCAATCGCCATCGGCCCCATTGGCGGTAAAATTGCCGAAGTTGTAGGTTTGGGTTCGCTGCCCCGCCGGGATGATTTTTCCGTAGAGGCTGAACGGTTTGTGTGCCGTGTTTTTCTGGCCTTTTTTCACTCGTACCAGCACTTCGTACACACCCGGCTGAATTTCACTCTGATAGAAGTAAGTCATTGCCTTCTCGTACTGAAATGCGCTGTTTTGATACTTGCTCGCACGGGTGGGTTTCCAGGTTCGGTTGCCTTGCCGCAGCATGAATTCCACCGAGGCTTTGGATTGATCGGCCTGCTGGAGCAGGATGACCACCGCGCCTTTGGTCTGCCGCATCAGGTCGACTGCCACGGGGTCTTGCGGGGGATTGGGGATTTGAGATTGGGGATTCGGGTTTTCAGGTTTGGCAGTATTTTCGGGTTTGGGTTTCGCAGTTTGTGGCGGCTCCGGCGGCTTCGCGGGCTCGCTTGGCGGCGGTTTGCGCCACCACGCTTGCGGTTTGGTCGGTTTGGGTTTGACTTGGGCAATGGGTTTACGTGCCTCTTGTTTTTGCTCTTTTGCGGGCGGGTTGACCGGGACGGGCGGTACACCTGCCAGGCGGGCGTTCAGAAAATTCAGGATGATGAACACGCCCAGCGTATTGAGCAAAATGTCGAGCGCCGATATGAAGAGCGGATTGAAACCTTTATTCGTCATGGTATAAAACGTTTACTGGTTAGCGGGTTTACTGGTTTGCGGGTGGACGGAATTCCGGGAGGCGAATGACACCGCAGGCTGTGCCGACAACTTTGCGTTGCAATGTTCGCAGCGTTCGGCTTCGGCGGCATTGGGGTGGCGACAGTTCCAGCAGGGCAGGGTCGTGCTGGATGGGGCCGCCTGCGGCCGGGAATTTGCCGGGAGTTTGAAGTTGCAATGGCCGCAGCGCGCCGCGTAGGTGGGCGGTGTAGCATGGCCGCAGTTCGGACAGTTCATGTTGGAAAAGTTGAGTGAACGATGAGGGGGAGGGATTGAGGGGTTGAGTATGTTGAGAGGTTGAGAATGTTGAGTGGGGGTAATGGTCTAATTTGGGAAAGAGGTGTGGGTTCGTTCAAAAACTTGAGTCAAAAATTTATAAGTATTTGACTTTAAATATTTTAGATCAAATGTAGTGCAAAGTCCTGAACGATCTCAAAGGCGGGAGTGCGACTCAACTCCTCAACTCCTCAACACTCTCAACCCCTCAACTTCTCAACATCTCAACTTCTCAACATCTCAACATCTCAACCTACTGCCCGATATAGTACATATACGACACCCCTACCAGGAAATTCCGGTTTTTCAGGCCGTCCACATTGAGGTTGCGCAGACCGTGTGTGTAGCGGAAGTCGAGGCCGATTTCGCCGCTTTCGAGCAGGAACAGCAGGCCTGCGCCCGCGTTGAGGCTCAGATCGAACCCTTTATAGGTGTCGTAGCGACCCGAACCCAGTTCGATTTCATATTCGGTGCGGTCGGTGTTGTTGTCCACAGCGCCTTCGTCGGTCGGGAACTCGACGGTGATCTCTTCGCGGCCTTTGCCGTTGAGGCCGAACGACAGTGCCGGGCCTAGGGCTACATAAGCGCCGATGTTGCCGCCGCCGAAGTTTTTCTCCACCATGATGGGGACGTCGAGGTAATTCAGCGTTTCTTTCTGGCGGTAGTCGACTACCGTGTAATCAGCCGGGTAACCGAAGTCGGGGCCATCCCAGTAAATACTGCTTTCGCTGCTGAGGTTGACGCCGCGCTGGGTGAAAGCAAATTCGGGTTGCAGGGTGAAGCGGTTGCCGAGGTTGATCTCCATAAAAGCGGCCATACCGATACCGGGGCGCAGCGAGGCGTCGTACACATCGTTGTAGTCCTTGTTCAACTTATAGGTTGAAAAACTCACGGCTGGGCGGATGCCGAAACCGCTGAGTTGGGCGGAAAGCAGGTTGGAGCATAGAATAAACACCGGAAGCAAAATCAGATTTTTCATGTCTTTTAATTTTTGTTGGAAATGATTTTTGATCGATGCTTCTTTGTGCAAGGGGGAAGCGAGGTGTAACCACGCGTTCCGGTTTTTAGGAAAATCATAACGAAAACATTTGTTTTTGGGATTCAAACGTTAAAGAACTCTTGTTAAACTAACCACAAGCCTGTCAATCGACGGCTTTGGCCTACGGTATGGCGCCTTGAAGATTTGACAACTTTTCAAAAGTTGTCAAATCTCGCCCAGCCGGATTATATTTACATTACAGTCTGAACATGGGATATCTGAAGGAAGGGCGCCTACTTCGAAAAGTGCCTGCCCCTGGTTACCTTTCGCCCACGAACTGCACTAATGACAGCAAACACAAAACGGACAGACGAATCTTTGCTGACCGCCATTCAAAGCGGCGGGCAGGCGCGGGAAGAGGCGCTGAAGTACTTCTACCTGTTGCCCGGCTTGCGGGAGACGGTGATACGCTTCGTGCTCGACAACGGCGGCAGCCGCACCGACGCGCAGGACGTATTTCAGGAAGCATTGGTGCTGTTCGACCGCAACCTGCGAGAAGGGCGTTTCGAGGGAAAAAGCGCGCTGACCACTTACTTTGTGGCCATTGCCAAATGGCGCTGGGTCACCTTGCGCCGTCAGCAGGGCCGCTACCAGGAACTCTCGCCTGCGCAATACGACGGCGAGGTGGAAAGCCCCGAAGCCGAAACGCTCCGTACCGAGCACCGCGAACTGTTGACTGAGGCGATGGGACATATCGGCGAGCGCTGCCGCGAATTGCTGCGGCTCTACCAGTTGGACTTCGCGATGGAGGAAATTGCCGGCAAAATGGGTTACGCAGGTGCAGATGTAGCCAAAAAAGAAGCCTATCGCTGCCGGATGCGCCTGCGCGAACATTTGGAAAATCACCCGCTTTGGGATGAAATAAGGTTACAAGGTTAGAGGGTTTCAAGGTTTCAAGGTTGTAGCCGCCTTGCAACCAAAACCCTGCAACCTTGAAACCTTGAAACCCTCTAACCTTTCAACCTTTTTTCTCATGATCCGCGACGAATTGCTTTTCGATAAAATAGAGGCGTATCTGCGGGGCCAACTGCCCCCGGCGGATGCCGCTGCATTTGAAGCGGAAATCGCCGCCGATCCGGAACTGGCTGCGCTGGTGAAAACCCACCGGCTCGAACGGGAGGGCCTGGAATGGCTGGTGGAAAGGGATTTGCTCGCAAAAATGAATGGCTGGGACAGGGAACACAGTGGCAGTGGCAGTGGCAGTAGCAGTAGCAGTGGCAGTAGCACTCCTGTTACCGCTACTGCCACTGCTACTGCCACTGCCACTGCTACTGCCACTGCCACTGCTACTGCCACTGCCACTGCTACTGCTCCCTCCCTGCGCGTCACTTTTGTGCGGCGATGGAGGTGGATTGCAGGCGTTGCGGCAACGTTGATACTCGGCGTTTTCGGCTGGTGGCTCTTGCAACCGCAGGATGATATCGGTGGCCCGACCCCCATGGTGACGGCGCCCAAATCCAAACCATCTGTCACCACCCCGCCCAAAACGACACCCAAACCTTCGAAAAAACCACAGACCCAACAAAAAGAAGAAGATGACCGCGTTGCAGAAACACCCAAACCCGCACCTTCCACCAAGCCAACTCCACCTGCGCCAACGGTCAAACCACCCGCGCCGGCAACGGTTGACTACGCCGCTTTGGCAAACACGTATTATCGCAAGGACGATTTTATCCGTGAATCAAAAGGCGCCACAAGCGGCGAAACACCCGGCTACGGCCAGGCGCTCGACAGTTACAAATCGGGGAAATATTCAGAGGTCGAAAAACTTTTAAAGCCGAAGTTGAAAACTGATCCGAATGCCCTGAAAAACAAGGAATTGCTCGCCCATTCTTTCTACCAGCGCGGCCAATACGCCGAGGCGCTTACCTATTTCCGCCAACTCAGCGGCGCCGGCGACAAAGCCCTCGCCGAACGCTCCGAATGGGCGACGGCGCTCACCTTGTTGCATCTTATGCCTGCCCAAAAAGTACAACTGGATCGCACATTAGACAAGATTGTTTCCAAGCCGGGTCATACTTTTTACAGGGAAGCAAAGGAACTGAGGGGGAAGGTAAGCGGATAAAAGGCCGTACTTCAGGAAGCCCATTTCCGCGGGTCGCACAGATTCCTGCATTCCTGCAGGATACCCGGTATTCGTTTGCTGCTGTATCTCCCGATGCTTTGGTAATGTATTTTCTTTTCACGTGTGGATAAATGTGATCAATATCAATTGCAGGAGTAGTGGAAGTCATTGCTCCGGCATGCGGGTTCCCCGATTTTTGCGATGCAATTCAAAAATACAATTTAACCGATCACAAAACAAAGGAGGTCAATATGTCACTCATCAAATGGAATCCGGAAACAAGTATTTTCCCCAATTTTTCGAACTGGATGGACGATTTTTTCCCTGACAACGGCAACTGGCCGACGCCATCGGTAAAAGGAGTATCTATTCCTGCAGTGAACGTAACAGAAAACAAAGACGCTTTCAAATTGAAAGTAGCGGCGCCCGGTTTCAAGAAGGAAGATTTTAAGTTGGAAATGCAAAACGGCTACCTGACGATTTCAGGAGAAACAAAAGAAGAAAAGGAAGACAAGGATGAAAAATATACGCGCCAGGAATATCGCTACAGTTCGTTTTCCCGCTCTTTTACGCTGCCTGAAAACGTGAAAAGCGACGGCATTTCAGCCGAGTATGCAGATGGCGTTTTGAAGGTCGTACTGCCAAAGAAAAAAACGGAAGAAAAACCCGCAACACAAATTGCGGTGAAATAAACATTTAGTGGGTATTTTTGCTGTCAACAGGCCGCTCGCGCTTCGGGTGGCCTGTTTTGCTTACCACAACCATGAATAAAATCCCCGGTATTCAAATCCGCCAGGTGCTGTTGTTGTTGCTCATTGCAGCCATTTTCGGGGTGCTATTTTGGAATTTGCGTTTTTTCTTACCTGCTTTGCTTGGCGCGTATACGCTATATGTGTTGTTGCGTAGTCCGCTACAGTACCTGATCACAAATTGGAAATGGAGAAAAAAGGTGGCGATAGCTGTGCTGCTCATCGTGTCGTTCCTTGTTGTGCTGGCGCCTGCCTGGTGGATTTTCGGAATGCTTGAAAAGCGCCTGCTGGAGTTGCTGACGAATTCCGACAACCTGCTCCAAAATGCCGAAGGGCTTATCCGTAATTTAGAGACCAGATTCGGAATCGCCCTGCTGACACCGGATAATATAAAAGGCCTGACCGATTGGGGTGTTCGAGAAGCGCAATACATCGTAAGAGCGACGGTGAGCGGCCTGGGCATTCTGCTGGCGGCGTATTTCATCCTGTGGTTTATGCTGACGGAGAGTGAAAAAATGGAGCACTCGTTTTTCGGGTGGCTGCCACTGAAAACAGAAAACGTAGAGTACGTCCGGCGGCAACTGAACGACATGGTATGGTCCAATGCGCTGGGTATCCCGCTCATGGGTGTGGTGCAGGGTTTCGCCGCGCTTATCGTTTACTGGCTTGCCGGCGTGAAAGATCCCTGGCTGTGGTTTGCGGTGACTTTTGTATCCGGGATGCTGCCGGTGGTGGGCGTGGCCCTGGCTTACGTGCCGCTTTCGCTCATCCTTTTATCGCAGGGCGAAGAGTGGAAAGCCCTGCTCATTTTCCTGTATGGCTTTTTCGTGGTGGGCTCGGTAGACAATCTTGCCCGGATGTGGTTGTTGAAAAAAATCGGCCATGTCCATCCCCTCATTACACTTTTCGGCGTCATCGTCGGACTGAAACTGTTCGGGTTTATCGGCTTTATTTTCGGTCCGATCCTGATTGCGATGTTTATTTTGCTGTTGCGGATTTACCACAAGGAGTTCAACTGAAGTCCACGAACCGCTCCACGCAGGCCCGTTCCAGCATTTCCCGGTCGTCGGGATGCGCGATGTCGATGAGCGCTTTTGCCCGTTGCCGCAGGTTTTTTCCAAAAAGATATGCTACGCCGTATTCCGTGACGATGTAATGTGCATGCGCCCGGGTAGTCGTCACACCCGCCCCCGGCTTGAGCAACGGCACAATTCGCGGAATACCCTTGGCGGTGCGCGAGGTCAGTGCGATAATCGGTTTGCCGCCTTCCGAAAGCGCCGCACCCCGCATAAAATCCATCTGACCGCCCACGCCGGAATATTGATACGTCCCGATCGAGTCGGCGCACACCTGCCCCGTCAGGTCCACTTCGACGGCGCTGTTGACGGCTACCACACGCTTGTTGCGCTTAATAACAGATGCCTCGTTCACATAGTCGACATCGAGGAATGCAAACGCCGGATTATCATCCACATAATCGTAGAGCCGCCGGCTGCCGAGGGCGAATGCCGTCACGGTTTTGTTGGGGTGGATTTTTTTGTACCGGTTGTTGATCACGTCTTTTTCCACCAGGTCGATAATCCCGTCCGAAAACATTTCGGTGTGTACCCCGAGGTCTTTGTGGTTGCCCAAGCACTTCAACACAGCATCGGGGATCGTTCCGATGCCCAATTGCATGGTGCTGCGGTCATCGATCAGTCCGGCAATGAATTGCCCGATTTTGCGTTCGGCCTCCCCGGTATCTTCGCCGAAATGGGCTTCTTGCAAAGGTTCTTCGTGGTGAACCATCGCGTGAAAGATGTTGGTGTGCATCAGGCCGTCGCCGTGGGTACGGGGCACCTGCGGGTTCACCTGTGCAATGACGTGTTTGGCGGTATTCACTGCCGACCGTGCAATGTCGACCGAAGTGCCCAGCGAACAGTAACCATGCCGGTCGGGTTCCGACACCTGCACGATGGCTACATCGAGCGGCATGATGCCGCGTTTGAATAATTCCGGAATTTCACTCAGGAAAACGGGCACATAATCGGCGCGGCCATCCTTAACGGCCTGGCGGATGCTGCCCGATACGAACAGGGAATTGAAATGAAAATTCGGGTGGAATTCAGGCTTATCCAAAACAACATCGCCGTAGAGGCTGATGGATACCAGCTCCACATTGTGCAACCGGGAGGCCTGACCGGCTAATTGTTGCAACATAAAAAGCGGGGTATTGGCACTGCCGTGTATAAAAATCCGTTGGTTGGATTGTACGATTTGAAGTGCTTCTTCGGCGGAAACGTAAGGCATTTGTTCGATGGCTGGATGTTATACCGATTTTGAGAAGGACAAATCTATGCATATTGATCGAAATGCATAGATGACGACAATCATATACGCATCATGGGTTAAATCATTGAATGGGTAAAGCAGGAGACGTTAATTTTACAGTGCCTGATCAGTATCACCATTTTAACAATTTTCATCATGGGAACAATCCAGTCGCCTGCTATACTGCCCCAAAGAGGGACCCATTTGCCAAAACCCGTTATTGCAAAATTGGAATCGAAAATAGCAGCTACGGCAGCGGAGATGGATTTTTATCATAAGTTACTGTCTTGGTTGCTTTTCAGTTGTCATGAAGACCAACGGTACGCCATCGAAACATTGAGAAAAGAGTTGGCCGAATTGCGCAGGGGCAGATTTCCGGCATTGTTGGAGGGCCTCGAGCGGTTAAAAAACGAGACCCAATGGGAGATGGAGCAGCAGGATTTATATTCGGACATTGCCTACCTGCAAATGTTTTTTAACCACACTGACGGAACATTTCAATCGCTCAAATCAAAAGTTCACGAGGACTTCGGTGATTTTACGCATGTTTGCATTTGGTGATTTTTACGTTTGCGAGATTTTTAAAGGTTTCGCGGCGTAGTATTCCGATCCCTGCGTCCTATGGAAAACGATTTTTGGCAGCACTCCACAGACGACTTACTCAAGTTCCTGCACACGACAAAGGACGGATTGAACCGCCGCGAAGCGAACAAGCGGCTTCGCCTGCGCCGGCAAAGGGAAAAAACACAACCGGAATGGCTGAACGCCGTGTCGCTTTTTTTCCGGCAATTCAAAAATCCCCTCGTATTACTGCTCGCAGTCGCCGTCGCGCTGGCTGCCGCTTTGGGTGAGTTTACCAATTCAGCAATCATTTTCGGCATTCTGCTGCTTACGGGCATCCTCGGCTTTTGGCAGGAGTACAAAGCCGATCGCGCGGTGAAAAAATTGCGCGAACTGGTCAAATCCTTTGTATGGGTGCGCCGCAGCGGGGTTTGGGAAAAAATCCGGCAGGGCGACGTGGTGGCAGGCGATTGTATCCGACTCTCGGCCGGCGATATGATTCCGGGCGACTGCCTGCTGCTCGGGGCCAAAGATTTGCACATCAATGAGGCGGCACTCACCGGAGAGTCATTTCCGGTGGAAAAAGAGGCGGATGATGCTGTAAGCCCGGCACTCACCCCCCTGCCCCCCTCGAGGGGGGACGTAGGCTTCACTTCGTTTCGCGGGCCCTCAAACCATGCAGCAAAGCGGAGTGGGCTGAAGTCCCCCCTCGAGGGGGGTAGGGGGGTGAACACCGGAGTCACAACGGATGACTCAACGCAGCCGAAACGCTGTGCCCTTTTCCACGGCTCCAACGTGGTGAGCGGCACTGCTGAAGCCCTTGTCATCAAAGTCGGGGAAGACACCGAATTGGGTAAAATCGCCCGCGAATTACAGACCGGCGAAGCCCCCACCGCCTTCGAGCGCGGCATCAGCGATTTCGGGTATTTGCTTATCCGGCTCACGATGCTGCTCGCCGTCGGTATCCTCATTTTCAATATTTTACTTGGCCGTCCCGCCGTCGAATCCATCTTTTTCGCGTTGGCGTTGGCCGTTGGCATGGCGCCTGAATTGTTGCCCGCCATCATGATGACCACGCTCTCCTCAGGCGCGTTGCGCATGGCGGAGCAAAAAGTCGTGGTGAAAAAATTAGCGGCCATTCAAAACCTCGGCGCGATAGACGTATTATGTTCCGACAAAACCGGAACGCTCACCGAAGGCATTGTCAAAGTCCACGCAACGCTCGACCGGCAAGGCAAACACTCTGAAAAAGTGCGGCAATACGCCTACCTGAACGCTTTTTTTGAATCCGGCTTCAACAACCCGATTGATTTGGCCTTGCGCGGCCTTTCCGAGGTGAGCGCCGAAGGTTTTTCCAAAGTGGACGAAGTGCCCTACGATTTTATCCGAAAACGCCTCAGCGTGGTGGTGGAAGCGGGCGACAAACATTGGATGATTACGAAAGGCGCACTGCAAAACGTGCTGGACGTGTGCCAGTTAGCCGAAAACGGCGTACAACCCGAACCCATCCAAAACTTTCTCGACAACATCCTGCGTGACTGCGAACGCTATGGCCGCGAGGGTTTTCGCGTGCTGGGGCTGGCCTACAAAGACATCACAGGCGACCCCGTCATCAACCGCGACGACGAAACGGAGATGATTTTTCTCGGCTTCATCCTGCTCTACGACCCGCCCAAGACTGACGTGAAAAGTACCCTCGACAAATTGGAAAATGCGGGCGTCCGGCTGAAAATCATTAGCGGCGACAACGAACACACCGTGCGCCACACGGCGGAACTCATCGGCCTCCCTGCTTCCAAAGTATTGACCGGCAAACAGTTGCAAAATATCGGCGACGACGCGCTGCCGACTTTGGCCTCCCAAACCGACCTTTTCGCCGAAATAGAGCCGCACCAAAAAGAACGGCTCATTCGCGCGCTGAGCACGAAAGGCAGCGTCGTGGGTTATCTCGGAGACGGTATCAACGATGGGCCGGCCCTGAAAGCCGCGGATGTAGGCATATCTGTAGACAGCGGCGTGGACGTGGCCAAAGAAGCCGCCGACATCGTGCTGCTCGATAAAAACTTCGATGTGCTGTTGCAAGGCATCATGGAAGGTCGCCGGACGTACATGAATACGCTGAAATACATTTTCATCACCACCAGCGCCAATTTCGGCAACATGTTCAGCCTCGCCGGGGTGTCGCTGTTCATTCCATACCTGCCTTTGTTGCCGAAACAGGTGTTGCTGCTCAACTTTTTATCCGACATCCCTGCGCTGTTCATCGCTTCGGACAAAGTGGACGAGGAAATGCTGCAACAACCCAAAAAGTGGAATATCAGGCTGATACGTCAATTCATGTTCGTGTTCGGTGCACAAAGTTCGGTGTTCGATTTCCTCACTTTTGGTGCGCTGTTGCTGATTTTCAAAGTACAGGAATCTGTTTTCCAGACTGCCTGGTTTGTCGAGTCGGTCATTACGGAGGTATTGATTTTGCTGGTCATCCGCACGACGCGCCGGGCATGGCGAAGCCGCCCGAGTCCCTGGCTGCTGTGGGCGGGCGCATTTGTCATCGCCCTCACGCTCGCGCTTCCTTACCTGCCTTTCGCGTCGCTGTTGGGTTTCGTGCCGCTGCCGCCTGGGCTGTTGGCGGGCATGGTGGGTATTGCGTTTGGGTATGCACTGTTGTCGGAGTATGTGAAGGGGAGGTTTTTTAGATATGCAAGGATTTGACGACTGTTTGCCGCACTTTTGACTACAAAATCGCAGTTAAAAGTGCGGGTATTTCGGCATTTCGGCATTTCGGTAATTGCGGTAATTACAGTAATTACAGTAATTACCGCAATTGCGGTAAATCTCCGCCAATTGTACCTCTTTCGGGAAAAATGAGAGAAAACACTCACTTCCTTTTCGTCCTTGAATACAAGGTCACATCCTTGTTAAACAAGAATTTTAAAATCACCCCCGTCCAGGAATTATAAGCATGCAACCCGTCATAAAATTCCGGTGCGGTTTGCTTCAAAGCCGGTAACCGGCTGCCGGGTATGGTGGGGAAATCGTGGTGCTCGTTGTGGTAGCCCACATTGAAAGTGATGGCATTGAGTGGGCCGTAGTAGGAATAGGTCTCCTGACCCTCGTGGAAGACATAGTGCTCCGAGATGAAGTGCCCCGAAGTTGGGTGCAGTCCACCCGCAAACAACAGCGCCAGGAACAGGAACGCCACGCCCGACCAACCTGCCAACGGCAGATACACGGCCATAACCGCTACCTGAAAAAGGATATTATACCACTGCCATTTTTCGATCTTGATCGGTTTTATAAAACCGGGTCGCAAGGCGTAAAAAATGATCTGGTGCAAAAACCAGATAAACTTGCCGATGAAGCCCCGGAAAATCTTTGCCTCGTTGCGCGATGGTATGTCCGTATCCACCCCGTCTTTGCCCTGCTCCCAGTGGTGCATGGCGTGGTACACTTTGAACGACATGGCATAAGGGATGACGATAGGCAAGTTGGCAATCAATGCCAGGATATTGTTGTTCTTTTTTGACTTGAACGCCAAATCGTGCGTGATTTCGTGGATAGCGAGGAAAAGCGCATGGGCAACGGTGGCGCCTACGAAGAATGCAACCAGGATAAATTGCCACCAATTCAACAGATAAGCATAATAAGCAACCACCAATTGGAGGGCGACCAGGGCTACCGTTTTATATTTCAAAGAAGGATCAATGCCGAATAATTCCGTAACTTCCGGGTGTTTTGCCAGTATGTCCTTCCGGCGCTGGAAGTGCGGCTCCCGGCTGTCGGACCAGTAATAGTCATTTTTCTGCTTGGTATGTGTTGTCATATCCGTTTGATAAAAAATTTCCGCCAAACATACTCCACTTTCCTCCTGAATCCATAGTCTTTCAGGGTGTTTATTTCACAATCAACGTGCGCCGTTGGACGGTATGAGCGGAAAAATAACCCAGGCATGCGCCTTCAAAATGATTGTCCGGATTGGCCGGTACGCTCGCGTTGGGGCCATTGCCATTGGATGCATCCAACGCTACAAAGTATTTATAGGTGGCGCGATCAATGTTCCGCATTTCAACCGTAACGGTATCGCCCGGGTTTGTTTTTAAATCAGGCGCTATAAGCAGGTTGCTGACCTGAGATCCGTCATTGTTTCTGTCATCCATCACAAAAATATAAGGCTGGCGCTTTCCATTATTGCTTTGAACGAATTGATAGTTGTTTCCAAGCCCTGCCGGGTCCTTGAATAAGGGCATAAGTACCAGCGCGTTCTCCCCGCCAAATGGCAAGTTTATTGCGCTCAAATCATCGAAGGGAACAACATGAGGCATGGTTGACTTTGCCGTAAACAGGTTTCCGTTAATCCAAACCTGTAGCGTGTAGGTCCGGCCATAAACTCCGGATTTCGCTTCCGGGGTTTCGTACCATCCCGCCGATTTTTCAACCAGGGTATCCGTTTGTCCGGCGTTGTCCGAAATGACTACGAGGGCCCCCTGAACTGCCGGGAAATCATTGGGTTGATCGAAATTCACTGACTGCGTAATACGGACTGAATATGGCCTTGCTTCATCTGTTATACAACCTTCAATGACGTATTGGACAGGGGCGCTGCTCAGATCCAGTTGGATAATTTCTTCCTTGTTGCAGGAGAAAAGCAACAATGCAGGCGTGATAAATTGGATGACGTATTTAAAGAGAAGTTTCATGATATTGACAGATTTGAAAGTTAGAATTTAAAGTTCCAGGACACGCTGGGAATGATACCAAACAGTGCCGTTTTTACCGCCTCGGTAGTGCCGGGGTTGGCTTCCGAATCCCGGAATGTGATGGAATAGGCATTCATCCGATTGTACGCATTGAAGATGGAAAATGCCAGTTCGGATTCAAAGCGTTTCGATTTTTTAACCTGGTAAGTGGCTCCGAGGTCGAGCCGGTGATAGTTGGGCATCCGGTGACCGTTGCGATCGCTGTAATAATAAGTAGTTGTGCCATTGACCTCATATTTTCCACTTGGAAATGTAACAGCATTACCGGTGTAATATATCCAGGTGCCGCTCAGCTGCCACCGGGTTGTTAATTGGTATACAGCAACGACACTTAAGTCGTGCGTTCGGTCCTGTTTGGCCGGATAATAATGCCCATTGTTAATCCCCGGAATTTTGCGTTCCGTACGGGCAAGGGTATAGCCAATCCAGCCTTTGAGTTTCCCAACTTTCTTTTTTAACAATAATTCCAGGCCATACGCTCTTCCTGAACCATAAAGCAGATCTGCTTCCGGATTGGTACTCCCCTGAATTTCTGCACCATTCCGATAGTCAATTTGATTTTGCATGCTTTTATAGTAGGTTTCAATGGAAAATTCGAACGATGATTCGTTGCCGAAATTTCGAAACCAGCCCAGCGAAACCTGATCGGCAATTTCAGCTTTGACATTGTTGGTGCTGGGCATCCACAAATCAGTTGGATTGGACGCGGTACTATTGGAAAGCAAATGCAGGAACTGCGAACTGCGTGCATAGCCCAATTTGAAGGAGCTTTGCTTTGTCAGTTGATAACTGGCCGCCAGACGAGGCTCCGGAACAAGATAGTGTTTCACCAGCGCTCCTTTGCCATACCGGGTGGTTGAAGTAATTTGACCCTCTGCATTGTAGGTATAAAAATCACCTTCCCCAAGCACCGCAAAATCGGACAGGCGAATACCATACAGGATATTCAGGTCTTTATGAATCTTCCAGTCATGGCTGACAAAGGCGGCGCTTTCCAGGCCAAACCTTTTTTGCGCTTCAATATTGCCGACAAGTTCTGAAGACTCACTGGCATCTACACTGCTGGGGGTAATGGTATGATTGATGATTTGAAAACCATATTTGACGGTATGATTGGCATCGGGAAACCATTGAAAATCCTGTTTGAGATTAAGGTCCTTGATCCGGGATGAAATGCGGAAGTCATTCACGCCGAACTTTATCGCGATCCTGTTATCGTAATTGCTATAAATCAGGGAGGTGTTGGAAAACAGGCGGTCGCTGAATATGTGGTTCCATCGCATGGTCGCAGTGGTATTTCCCCAGTCTACGCCAAAGGAGTTATTGCCGAATTTTAATACATCCCGGCCAAAATAACCACTTACAAACAAACGGTTACGGCTGTCTATCTGATAATTCACCTTGGCATTCAGATCATAAAAGTACAAGGTGTTGGACTGGTTTTCGGGCTTGGGCGATGCCAGGAGTAAAAAGTCGAGATACGTGCGGCGCCCTGTGATCAGAAAAGAACTTTTCCCTTTTTGAAGCGGACCTTCCACATTTATCCTACTGGAAATCAGTCCAATGCCGCCGCTTACATTGAATGCCTGGTTATTTCCGTCATTCATTTTAATATCCAGCACAGAGGATACGCGCCCACCGTATTGTGCCGGCATACTGCCCTTGTAAAGGGTTGCATCTTTTACGGCATCTGCATTAAAAGTGCTGAAAAAACCGAGCAAATGGCTGGCATTGTATACCGGCGCCTCATCCAGCAGGATCAGGTTTTGATCTGAAGCACCACCGCGCACATAAAACCCGGAATTGCCTTCACCTGCGGATTTTACGCCGGGCAGTAGTTGAATGGTTTTTAAAACATCCCGTTCCCCCATGAGCATAGGCAATGCTTTCCATTCAGCCATGTTGATTTTTTCTACCCCCATAACAGGCTGGCTGATGTTTTCATCGCTTTTCCGCGCATTGATTTCAATCTCTCCGAGTACGGTTGAATGCTCGTAAAGCGCAATGTCAATCTGCTGATTTTGGTTTAATGTGATATTGTAAGTGGCGGTAACATAACCCAGGTATGCAAAACTGAACGTGTGTTGACCAACCGGCAAGGTCAGGGAATAAAACCCGTATTCATTGGAAACGGCTCCATCGCCGTTTGCAGAATGAACGGTTACTCCGATGAGCGTTTCGCCGGTAGTGCCATCCGTGACGGTACCACTCAGGGTGAATTTTGCAGCATTTTGAGCGCAGACCATGCTTGTCCAGCATAAAAAGAGAAAAGCAAGAGCGTTTTTCATAGAATTGACAGACTTATAGTCAGTTGAGAGTGGTTGAGAAAGTTGAGATGGTTGAGGGAGTTGGTTTTCAGGCTGTTGCATCCGGTCTTTGATCAAAAAACCACTTTGAGTTGGTTATAAAGATGTTGGGTTGTTCGAAGACAATTATTGAGCATAGAATGGGTTATATTATTTTTATAACCACATTGCCCTTTTTGCGGAAAGACTCTACGTAGGTGTGTGCTTCCCTGATTTGCTCAAGTGTGTATTTCCTGTCTATAACAGGCACTAATTTTCCGGATTCGACGAGCCCTTTCAATACAAGCAAATCATCCGGAGCGGACTTTGGTGATCCTGTTACGGACACGTATTTCCCGCCAGGCTTTAATAAATGCCTTGATACAGATTTGGATGTTTTTCCCACAGCATCCAAAATGATATTGAAACGGCGCCCGGATACCGTGAAATCCTCTTTTTTATAATCGATGACCTGGTTCGCGCCGAGTTGAGCAACCATATCTACGTTGGAAGTGCCGCAAACTGACGTGACCTCCGCACCATAAGCACGGGCGATTTGAACAGCAAAAGTTCCCACGCTTCCGGATGCGCCGTAAATCAGGACCTGGTCGCCCGGTTTAATACCTGCTTGTTTCAGCAAGCGCAATGCCGTCAGTCCTCCGATCGGAATCGCAGCCGCTTCTTCGAATGATATATTGAATGGTTTCAAGGCAATCAGCTCATTTTCAGGCAGGCAGGTGTATTCCGCATATCCCCCAAACCGAAGGCCGCAGGAGGCAAAAACCGAATCTCCCTTTTTAAGCGATGTAACTTTTTCTCCGACTTCTTCAACGACACCGGCCAGTTCAAACCCCAGGATGTTCACTCGTGTAGGCTTAAAAAGGCCGTTAAAAATCCTGGCAAGAAAAGGGTCTGCTTTGCGCAAACGCCAGTCTCCTGCTGTTACCGTGGTAGCATGAATTTTTATCAGCACCTCGTTTTTTTTGGGGCTTGGCTTTGGAATATCGGTTAATTCCAAAACATCCGGAGAACCATATTTTTTATAAACAACAGCTTTCATAATGCAAGAAAATTGATGCGAAGAGTTGGTATGGAAGATGTGTTAAAGAGCCGTATATGCCTCTTTATTAAATCCTTTGATGATGAGCCAGCCCGCCAGCACCATTTCGTAAACGGCAATGGGAAGGGCCAGAAAAATAATGAAGGAAGAGAAGTGTGGGATATACCCGAAAATTTCCAGAATGGCTGCCAGCAAGATCAGGACAGCGCCCGTTATGCCAAAAATGGCCAGTTTTTTGGGTAGAATTTTGGACAGGTAAAAAATGCTGGAGTAGATCAACGTATTTATCCCAAGCATAAAATGAGGCCCTAAAATAAAAGCCCAACTATAAACCTGTTTCAAAAAACCGGCAATGCTCTGAACCGACAACTTTGCTTCACTACTCATACTTAAAGCTTCTTTGCTCAGGGTCGCAATCGTGAGCATGCTGAGCAATCCAATCAAAATAAAAACCACCTCCAGTAGACGGAACAAACTATAACCGAGCCCCCAGCTCTCACTGTAACGCTTCAGGCGAGGATAGAGCATAACCCCCGTGCCAATGTTAGAGATAGCCAGAATCAGCTCAAAAAAGGCGCCCAGAGCAATTTGCGTGGAAGCAGCATTGGCGCTCTCAAGAATATTGGTGCTTTTCAAAACCGGACTATAGTATTGCACCCCGATGATGGCAGAAGTTGTAGCGGCGATAAAAAAGGCGCCGGTGATTTTTTCGTTTCTTCTGGTGGACGTACTCATGTTATTAAGTTAAGGGCAAACAGGTGTCACTTTCCGAGGAATGATACATTCCCGGATAGCGGTGTTTTATGATAAAATTGGATTGAAAAATCGAGCAGACGCTATAAGTGCCACATCCTGGCCTCAGCAGCAATTCCTGCACAAAGGTATTAGCAGGCAAGGGTTGGTATGACAGGACAATCCTGCAGTTGAACCGGACATTTGATGAGTTGTGTGCGATGGACGAAAACAAGTAAGACCATCACCAAAAGAAATGCACGTGAAGTAAATCGTATCATGTTGTTTAGATTTTTGATGGCACAAAAGTCCCCCGGATCTAAACCCTGTACAATACTGATTTATCAGTACCCCTATTCCAGGAGGCCAAATCTCGAAGCAAAATTGACAGCCTCGAAGGAGTTATTGGCGCCCAGTTTTTCTAAAAACCTTTGCCGGTGCGTATTTACGGTATGTAAACTAATGGAGAGTTTTGTTGATATTTCCTTGCTTAATAAGCCTATTTTTACAAGCCTTAAAATTTCCAGTTCTCTTTTGGTCAATTCCACTTGCGCTTTTGCAGGTACATCTAAGGAAATAAATTGCCCGGTTTTAAAATTTAATAACTGGCCTTTACTGTTGCTATCTTCATCCTGATTCGAGGATATATCTACTACGCCCAACATGAGCCATAACTGCCCTTTTTTATCCAACTCCACCATTTGATATTGCTCAATCAGTCGTGTATATTTACCTTGAGCATTGAGCATTCTATATTCACTTATTGTTTTGTGACTCAGTTTGTCCTCACTTGAAAATCCATTGAATATTTTAAAAATAGAAACGCTTAATAAGCTTAAATTCAAAGCATCCTCCGGATGAATTCGGTCAATAAAAAACTGCTGCCCGATTTTTTCATAGTCAGATCGTGTATAGCCCAACAACTGCCCAAAGTTGGAAGAATAAAATAATACCTGACGTTTATGAATATCAAACAAACTAAAGCCGGAATTGCCAATGCTTGATAAGGTTTGCAACACGCTGATGTGTTTCTCTGCCAACGTATAGTCCAAATCCTTTACATCATATTTATATTCCATCAGGAATTTGAAAAAGATATCCTTAACACTGTTTTGTTCCTTCATGGGCTTGAAAATTTAGAACAGCACTTTTGAGATGGCTTCCAGTGAATGACATGATTCAATGACTGATTTTATACCCGGCGGTAAATTTACCTCACTTCGTCACCACAATCTTATACTTCTTCCCCTTCATTTTTTCCGACTGAATGGCTTGCAGCAATCCTTCCGCAATCTCTTTTTTCACCGCGGCAAAGGACATAAAATCCATCACTTCTATTTTTCCGATATCGTCTTTTTGCAAGTCGCCTTTTTTGGATAAAAAACCCACAATATCCATTTTGCTGAGTTTGTCCTTTTTGCCGCCGCTGATGTACAGGGTGATCCAGGGCGATGGCTCCGGCAGGGTTTCGGTAGGGGGCAGTTCGAGCAGAGTCGGCGGCTCCGGCAAGTATGCAGGCAACGGCTCATCGGGATGCATCAGGAGGTAAGCGGTGCCTTCCGCATACATACGGGCGGTGCGGCCGTTGCGGTGCAAAAAATCATTCTGTTTCAAGGGGAGTTCATAATGGATAACATTCTTCACTTCCGGGATGTCCAGGCCTCTTGCCGCCAGATCGGAGGCAACTAAGTAAAGAATGCTGCCGTTGCGGAACTGCACCAGGGTTTTCTCCCGGTCCAACTGTTCCATACCTCCGTGGAAAAAGGAGCATGGGATGCCCATATCCGCAAGCAAGGCGCAGGCCTGTTCGGTGCTGTCGCGCTGGTTGCAGAATATCAGGGTGGGTTCGTTTCCCAAAAAACAAAGTAATTGAAAGAGCGTCCTGCTCTTATCATCAGTGGGCGATACGACCCTTTTGACCACCAAACCGTCGGTAGATTTTTCGGATGCTTTGTAAAAATCCAGCACCTTCGGATGGGTGATGCCGGTAAAGGCCGGGATGTGCAGTTTGTTGGTGGCCGACACTAAGACGCGTTTTTCCAGCGAGCCCAATACCTTGATGATGTCCTTCATCTCCTCCTGAAAACCCATCGATAAGGACTTGTCGAACTCATCCAGCACCAGGATTCTGATCCCCTCCGGCGCAAATGAATTCCGGTTGATGTGTTCCAAAAGCCGGCCGGGCGTACCGATCAGCAGGGCGGGCGGCTGGCTCAGGTTTTGTATTTCGGTTTGCATCGGATGCCCGCCGTAGCAGGTGTTTACCTTAAAACCGGTGGACATTTTTTGCCACACCCGCTCGATCTGGATGGCCAATTCCCGGGTCGGCGACACGATGAGGCATTGCACACCGGGCACACCGGCTTTGAGTTGGCTCAAAACAGGCAGCAGAAAGGCCAGCGTTTTCCCCGAACCCGTCGGAGCCAGTAAGATCACATTGGGGTGGTTTTGAATGACGGGTAAAGCGGTCTCCTGCATGGCATTCAAAGTTGGAATGCCCAGATTGGAAAGCGTTTTAAGGAGCGTTTGGTCTGATTCCATACGGCAAAGGTAGCGGGATTTTCCGGGCGCTGCGTTTCTGCAAAAATAACAAAAAAGGGGCACGTCATGCGACGTGCCCCTTTCCACAGTAAGGATTAAGTGCGCCCGATTAATAGCGGCGCTTCGTTTTTTTCTTCTTCGTTTTGAACTCGTTGCCTTGTTCGTCGTTGCCGATCGGGTTGCCCGTACGGGTCATGGCACAACGGAAACCGACAGTACGGCTGGCTTTGTCTTCTTCGAGGTAGCGACGTGCGCCCGGCGAGAGCCAGAAAGCGCGGTCGGCCCAGGAACCACCTTTGATCACACGCGCTTTATCGCTGATCAGCGTGCTGACGCCATAGCGGTATTCCACCTGCGATTCTTTGTCGCCGTCGAGGTAGTTATACACTTCCGGGCGTTTGTAGTTGTCGCGCAGCGCGGTGGTGGTCGTGTCCATCAACTCGTACTGGAGGCGGCCAAGGCTGTCTTTTGTGAGCGGCTGGCCGGTTTCCGGGTCGAGTTTTTTGGTTGTAAAGATGTTACCACGGAAAGAGTTGAGGTCGTGGTTGGATGCGTCCTGCAGGTCGGAAGAAGTCATCGGACGGTAAAGGTCGGCAGTCCATTCGTTCACGTTGCCGGCCATGTTGTACAGACCGAAGTCGTTGGGCCAGTTGTCGCGTACTTTGGACGGGAAGAACGATTTGTCGTTCAGAGCGCCTGCCATACCACCGTAGTCACCACCGCTGCGCTTGAAGTTGGCGAGCATCTGACCCTGGTATTTGTTGCGTTTTTGATAACGAACCGTATTTCCATCCCACGGGTAGATGCGGCGGTCGGTAATGAGTTCGTCTTTACTGTTGGCTTGCACGCCAACCAAAGAAAGTGCCGCATATTCCCACTCTGCTTCCGTCGGGAGGCGGTAAGCCGGGAGCAGGATGCCGTCTTCCAGACGGACGCGGCGTTCGCCGCCGGTGCGTTGGTCGGGCAGGTTTTTACGAACAGCCGGTTCGTATTGGCCTACCAGATATGATTCCGTGTTGAAGTTGTTTTCGTTTTTCTGGTCGGGCGTCGGGTCTATGATGCCGCGCTCGATGAGGATCATCTCGTTCACGCGGTCCGTACGCCATTTGCAGAATTCGTTGGCCTGGTTCCAGTTGACGCCCACCACGGGGTAGTCGTCGTAAGCAGGGTGGCGGAAATAGGTCTCCACCATCGGCTCGTTGTAAGCCAGTTCGTCGCGCCATACGAGCGTATCGGGCAAGGCGCGTTTCCAGGTTTCCGGATAGGTTTCGCCAAACACACGATCCACCCAGTAAAGGTATTCGCGGTAGTCAATGTTGGAGATTTCGGTTTCGTCCATGTAGAACGAGGAGACAGTCACGCGACGTGCCACGTTGTTCCATTCGTAAGTGGCATCCTGGTCGGTAAGACCCATGGTGAAAGTGCCGCCTTCGATGAGTACAAGATTGGGGCCGGTAGCCTGGCCTTCGTTATCCACTTTTTCAAAGCCGCCCCACTTTTGGTCGTTGTATTTCCAACCCGTAGAGGAGGAACGCTCGGTTTTTTTACCGCAGCTCGCCATCAGAAAGATGAGCAGGACAAAGTTTAACCCGTGAATGAGAGTTTTTTTCATTATTAAAAATTACAGGTTTAGAAAATTGAGCAGCAAATGTAGGCAAATAAAACATTTCAGAAGTCCCGGCTTTCAAAATTTAACGAAAGTGGTTTCGGATTACTGAAACATCCGGATGCAATCATTGATATCGCGGCGCTTTTTTTTGCGCAGATTCTCATTCTGGTCGAACAAAATACCCAAAGTGAGTTCGTAAGTAGCGCCCGAACGCCCCGACAAACCCGACACCGTCAAATCGTAACTCACGCCCATTTTAAAGATGCCCTCTTGAAAACCGGCCATCAAAATAATTGCGTCCGAGTTGTTAAACGTGTGCCGGTACCAGCCTCCGGTGATAATCGCACCCAGTCCGGCATACGCTCCGATGTTCAATTGTTGGTAGGGACCTTGCGAAACGAACAGAAAATTCGGTGAGATAAACGAGGACTGCCGCACTTTATTGCCTTTTTTAACAACCAGTTCTGTGCCGCCGTGAAAAGTGTACCGCAAGGGCAATCCCCGCGAGAGGTTGTTGTTGACGAGCAGGATACCATCGTCAGGCGTATTCAGGTGTTTGAGCGCGGCGCCGAGGTAGAATTTGTCGCTGAGGATCAGCAGGCCGGAAGAAATATCGAGTTGGGTTTTAGTGGTCAGCTCGGGCGGCACTTCGCCCGAACCATTGCCGATGCCGCCGATGGGATCGATCTGGTCGGGGAAAATGAGTTTTTCCCAATTCAGATTGGTCTGGTATGCGCCTGCTTCCACGCCGAATTTGATGGCGAAGTTGTCGTTCACGTTGAGCCGGTAAGCGTACACGGCGGAGAAACGCGTTGTTTTGTAAATCCCGTCGCCTGCATTATCGCCTTCTAAGTTGAAGCCGATGCCGCTGTTCAGTCCTTCCAGGCTTTGTTCGTAAAACACCGCATAAGTACGGTAAGCGTTGTCGAAACCCGACCATTGGTTGCGGTAGGCTAAGCCGACCCGCGGTGCGATGGCGCTTCCGGCAAAACCGGGGTTCACCTGCAGGGGCATGGCGTAGAATTGGGAAAAAACCGGGTCTTGCGCAGCAGCGGAAGCACCCGCCAAAAGGAGCAGTGCAACAAAGAGTTTTCTCATAACCATATCATGTTGGCGGGTTTCGATTCGTTCGGGTTGCTTTTAAACGGCGGTAAGTTCGGTGCAGTTGCCGTAAAAAACAATTCCGGCGTCCTTCTTTAATTCCGGAATTGTCTGTTTTGCGCAAATCGTGTATTCGACCCCACCCCCAACGGGAGGGGAGACGTAGAGCGAACCGAAGTGTATGTCGCTTCCCGGGGGTTGTGTCAAAAGCCAAAATTTAAATTTTAGCGCGGAATGATATTTGGCACTGATTCGAATCCTATAAGGTTTTCAAAACCTTATAGGATTGTGATGAAATAAACTAAACATTGTTTTGGTAAAAAATCTCTGAAAGACTTTTGGCACAACCCCTCGGGGGTGGGGTTATTTACGCCACCGTCGCCGCAATCGTCCGGATCGTCTCCGTATCGCCCATGGTGTAATAATGCAGGCAAGGCACGCCGGCGGCTTTCAATTCCCGCGACTGCTGGATGCACCATTCGATGCCGACTTGTTTTGCGGCCTCGTCGTCTTTGGCTTTCAGTATTTCTTTGACAAAATCGTCGGGCATATTGACGTAAAACTTGCGTGGAATGGAGTTGAGTTGGTAGCGTTTGGTCAGCGGTTTCAGTCCCGCCACGATGGGCACATCGATGCCCGCCTGCCGGCAGGCTTCCACGTAGTCGAAGTATTTTTTGTTGTCGAAAAACATTTGCGTCACAATGTAGCCCGCACCCCCATCCACTTTTTGTTTGGTGTGATACAAATCGGTCGGGAGATTGGGCGCTTCGAAATGTTTTTCCGGGTAACCCGCCACACCGACACAAAAGTCGGTTTTTTCACCATTGACAATGTTGGCATCCAGGTAGCGGCCTTCGTTCATGCCGGCGATCTGGCGCACGAGGTCGAGGGCGTATTTATGGCCGTTGTCATTGGGAATAAATTTGTCCTCGAACTGCCGGGCGTCGCCGCGCAGGGCAAGTACGTTGTTGATCCCCAGGAAGTTGAGGTCGATCAGCGCATTTTCCGTTTCCTCCACCGAAAAGCCGCCGCAAATGAGGTGCGGCACCGCATCCACTCCATAGCGGTGCATGATGGCGGCACATATACCGACCGTGCCGGGGCGCTTGCGGATCGCCGTTTTTTCGTAGTACCCCGAGGGCCGTTGTTTGTACAAAAACTCCTCGCGGTGGTAGGTCACATCGATGAAAGGCGGCTTGAACTCCATCAGCGTGTCCAGGGTGTTAAAAATGGCCTGCATGCTGCCGCCTTTGAGCGGGGGCAGCACCTCAAAGGAGACAAGTGTTTTGTCTTTTGCTTTTGCGAAATGCTCTGTGACTTTCATGGTAGACGGTAGACGGTGGACGGTAGACGGTAGACGGTAGACGGTGGACGGTGGACGGAGTTAAATAGGTTTGACAAGTGAGAGGATGAACCAAATGATGAGTGACAAGGGGTTGTTACCCCCTCTTGAATTAATTAAATTTTTTAACGAAGCGCGAATTTTTTCTGCTTGATTTTCAAGTGTTTGCAGCATATCGGCATCAATGTAACCAATCCTGTGGGCAATGATTTACTGAGTGATGATTTCCGCTGCGGAACCTTTAGCGATATTAAAAAAGTGGACTGACTCCCGATTTGTACCTCGTTCGTCGCCTTCAGCGATGTTAGAGGAAACGGAAATGGCAGCTCGCCTTATTTGATTGCAAAGGGCAAAATCTTTTGAAAAAACCGGTTCCCGGGTAATCTGATAAATTTTTTCGGTCAGTTCTATGGAGTCATTCCATACGCGGAGCTCCTTAAATTTTCCCATGATTATCAGCGTTTTGATGAATAATAGAATACAAAATTAAAATATTCATCCACCGTCCACCGTCCACCGTCTACCGTCCACCGTCTACCGTCAATACCGCTGCGCATCCGCCCTCGCTTTCATCTCTGCCGCTTTGTCGGGGTAACCCATGGCGATGTAAATTTCAGCGGCATCATCGAGGAGCCGGATATCCTCCGTTTGGCGGTCGAGGCCGTACTGAATGAATTTCAGGGCTACGGAGGCGTCTTTTTTCTTTTGCCAGTAAAATTCGTAACCCGCACGGTGGCAAAAAGCTACGTATTTATCAGCGTTGGAGCCATCCAGATACTTCATGTACTGATCGAGAAATTCGCGGAAATTAGTGTTGTAGGGAATTTTTTCCATAATGTATTCGAACTCGTGGAAAAGTTTGTCCAACTGGTGATCCTGCTCGAAACGCGCTGCGGCGACGGCGGATTTCATCACCAGCGCGGCGCCGTAGTTGGGGTTGATTTCCAGCGAACGTTTGATGTGATATTCCATCGAGTCGATGAGCGGCAATTTTACAGCGGGGTCTTTTGTTTTTTGGTAAAGGTCTTTGTACAAATAAGTTACGTAAAAGCAGTGCGAGCGGGCGCTGTTGTACGACACTTTAATAGCGGCCTGGTTGAGTGCGGTGGCGTCCTTCCAGTCGGGTACGCGTGTGTACGTGCGCCAACCGAAGAAAGCCGCGGCAGCAACCATCAATCCGGCAGCCAGGATACCCGGTCGGTCGGCCGGTTCCCTGAACCATTCGGGCAGTTTGCGGGCAATGAACCAGGCGGCAAATATGCAGAACGCTACCGAAGGCATAAAAGCAAAACGCTCGTTCATAAATGCGCCGACGGTAACAAACAGGTTGGACACGATACTCAGCGTCAGTAACCAGAACACGATGGAGTAGGCCGGGGTGCTGCGTTTGCGGACATTCAGCAGCGCCCAGGCGCCCATACCGAGGTACAAAGCGAGCGACGCCAGCGCCCGCCAGTCGGTCCAGCCGACTTTCGGTACGTGGTAAGGGTAGTAGTCGTGCGTGAGCGGATGCGGCACGAACAACATTTTCACGTACCAGCCCAGCGTGAGGAAAATGGTCGCCAGCCGTTCACCGCCGGTCATTTCGAGGAAGGGGTTGTTCATCAGGTCGGTGGTCGCCTTGCCGTGGTCGAGCATGAAGCCCAGCGCCTTGTAGCGAATAAGTACGAACAACAACGTGGCGGCCAAAAGCGGCAACGTGGCGGCAAGAATCCGCCCGCTTGATTGTCTGGTGAAAAACCACACGGTAAACGGTATGACGGCCACGAACGTCAGGGCATTTTCTTTGGACAACATGCCCAGAAACAGGAACATCCCGGAAAGCCAGAGCCACTCGGCGCGGTTGGTGTCGAAGTATTTCAGCGTGGCATACAACGCGGCGAGACTGCCCAGCAGCGCGAGTATTTCGTCGCGACCTTTGATATTCGCCACCGCCTCCGTGTGCAGCGGGTGCAGCACAAAAATCGCCGCCGCAAGAAACGGCAGGCTGAAATACCACTTCCCGTCCGTTTTCAGCGGGAACAGCCCCAGCAGGATGCGATACAGCAAAACACCCGTGAGTCCGTAGAGCAGGATGTTGATAAAATGGCTGATATGTGGCAAATTCGGGCTGTCTTTTCCAAAAATACCCGCTTCAATGGCAAAAGTTGCCAACGACAGCGGGCGGTAACGGCCGCCTTCGAGCAGGAAGAGTTGTTCCTTTTTCTGGAAATAACCCATAAAACTGTCGGCGCCGAAAATTTCCCGCAGCCCGGCGAAACCTTTCATCACGTAGGCATTTTTGTGGATCACCATCTCGTCGTCGAGCACATAGCCGAAGCCGATGGACACGGCATAGAGGCCGAAAGCCAGCGCCATCAACAGCAGTACCGGTATCCAGTTATTCCGCCAGAAACCCGGCTGGAAGGTATCGGTCAGTTGCGGCGGTGCGGCTTTCGGACGGGCTTTCGCTGCCGGTTTGGACACGGTTGTTTTCGTTGGGGCGGGTTTTGGTTTGGATTTACTTTTCGCAGACATGTGTGAGAGATGCGAGAGAAAGTGAGTGTTATGAGGGGGTTTTGCGGGCGCAAATATCGCGCTTTGTGCGGGAGTGCAAAGGGGAAAGAATGAATCGGGAAATATGAGCAATATCATACGGGTGGTTGAGCAACCTCAATGGGATCATGCGAATTAAAGGTACAATTTTGCAATGAATTGGTTTTGAGTGCATGTATCAACATTAAAAAAGACAGACCATGAGAAACATTGCCACTTTATTGCTTATTTTTAGTTCTTTCATTGTCAGGGCACAAATACTGCTTCAGGACCTGTACCAGGGGCCGGAAAGCAGTACGCCGGAATTGGAAGTTTTGTCCGCTCAAACAGTGTTGCTTGCAGGCACTACCGGGGTATACGGGCGGGAACTCTGGAAAACGGATGGAACATGTCCGAATACCGTTCTGGTACTCGATATCAAGCCGGGTGCGGGGGGAAGCAATCCGCAATATCTCACCCGGATCGGAAACCTGGTTTATTTCTCGGCCGACGACGGTGTTCACGGCCCCGAATTGTGGGTAACCGACGGCACAGCGACAGGCACCGCCATGATCAAGGACATTTATACAGGCAGTTTCGGTTCCGAGCCGGAGAATTTTATGAAGGCCGGCATTTACGTTTATTTTACCGCGGTGGACGCTACCCACGGCAGGGAAATCTGGCGGACCGACGGCACGGTCCCCGGCACGCAAATGGTAAAGGACGTTCAACCCGGGCCGACCTGGGGGTTTGGAATCTCGGATGAAATGATAGTATACAAAGATTCCTTGTTTTTCAACGTATTTGACTATAATTACGGCGAATCCTTGTGGAAAACCGCCGGCACATTGGCCAGTACCCAGCTCGTCAGGGACTTTATCGCCGGCTCATCGGGCGGCGGATGTTTCAATCTCAATGTATACAATAACCTGTTGTTCATGGCTGCCAAAGACGCTACGCACGGCTATGAATTGTGGCGCAGCGATGGTTCTACGGCCGGTACCTATCTCGTCAAGGACATAAATCCGGGCACAGGCAATGCTTTTGGAGGTTCTGAGGATTTCCAGGGGTACAAAGGATTGTTATATTTTCCTGCTGACGACGGCGTTTACGGCGAAGAACTGTGGGTAACCGACGGCACAACCCTGGGCACCCAAATGGTGAAAGATATTCGTCCCGGATCCACCGGTTCAAATATTTTTGACGTGGACGAATACAATGACATGCTGTTTTTTACTGCGAACGACGGCGTCCATGGACAAGAACTATGGAAATCCGACGGAACTGCCGACAGCACCTTACTGGTAAAGGATATCCGGCCCGGCATTCAAAGCAGCATGACCAGTTATCCGGAGCTAACGATTTCGGGAGCGAGGTTGTTCTTCAAAGCAGAAGATGGAAGCCATGGTGTAGAACTTTGGCAGTCGGATGGTACGGAAGGCGGCACTCAAATGGCGATCGATCTGAAACCCGGTTCGGAAGGTGCGGGAGCAGCGCAACTAACGGATTTTAACAATACCCTGATGTGGGTCGCAACAACCGCTGGCGTCGGAACCGAACCCTACATCTACTTGCCACAACCCTCAGAAGGCCCTGCGCTCATCGTTCAGGTGGATACGGTGCAGTCGTTGTCGTGTTATTTCAGCAGCGACGGTAAGATCGAGATCAGCGTCGTACAAGGCGTTTGCCCTTATTTGTTTTACTGGAGCAACGGGAAAACAACGGAAGACCTTTACGACATCAATTCTTACCAGGCAGGTGTGTATAGCGTAACGGTTGTTGATGGCGCAGGCCATGAAGTAGTTGTATCCGGTCTGGAGGTTCAGAAGCCAGAATGGCTGGACCTGACTGAGGTTGAATACGTACGGGCCGACTGCAACGGCAACCCGGGACGTATCACCCTTTCAGGTACAGGAGGATGGTCTCCTTATTCATTCGTATGGGATGATGGTTTTACCGGCCCTACCCGTGTAAATATTCCAGCCGGCACAACCTATTGGGTAACCCTGACCGATTCCCGCGGATGTACCCGTGATGGTTTATACGGTTTTAGCCCTATTCCTCCGTCAGGCGTATATTTCGGCGAAAATAATGTTAACTGTATTACCGACACGGTTTACATCACACAGGGCATAAGTACCTTAACAAGCGATAAGTCAGCCGGGACAGACTCCCTTACCTATCACTGGACGGCTGAAAACGGCGGCGTTATCCTGAGTTCCCCGGACTCCTTATACATCCTGGTTGTCGGACCGGGTACGTTTCACCTTACCATTACCGATCTTGTTTCCGGATGCACCACCGTTCAAACCGTGGAGGTTGGTGTGGATACCGTCGCGCCGACGGCTTCCACAGGCCCCGACCTGCTGATACCGTGTTCCCAAAGCGACTTCACGCTTCAGGCCAGTTACAACATGAATGGCTCCAACGGAAATCCTCAATATTACTGGACCGCCTATGATGGCGGCAATTTTACCAATTTTTGGGATGCTTATGAGTTAAACTCAAATGCTGACCACAGCGGCACTTACGTGTTTACAATTGTGAATGAGAAAAACGGGTGCAGTGACACCGATACGACCGTAGTCACCTCATCAAACCTCTCGCCTCCGGTATCGGCAACAGGAGGAACGTTGAATTGTGTGGTAACTGTACTGGGGCTTCAGGTGGAATTGGGTGGTGATCATACCATTTTTGATGAATGGACGGGGCCGGCCGGGTTTACAAGCCAGGAAACCAATCCTATAGTCGCCATTCCGGGATTATATACAGCCTTTGCTACCGATACGCTGAATGGATGCAGTGCATCGGCGGAGGTGTATGTAGGACAAAACCTGGAGATGCCTTATGTAGACGTTTATGCCTACAGCGATGTATTGAGTTGTGACCAGCCCACGACTACTTTGGTAGTTTATTCAGTTATAATACCGTCGGCAAACGATTACTTATGGACGGGACCGAACAATTTCAGCAGCTCGGATTCCATTGTTGAAGTAAATCAACCCGGTATATATACGATGGTAGTAACCCAGAAGATGAGTGGCTGTACGGATGTCCGGCAGTTGGAAATAACGGGTTCCAGTGAAATAACGCTGGATGTCGTCAGTCTTGTTTCGGCAGGTTGTCCCAATACCGCCGCGGGCAGTGCGGAGATCGAAGCATCCGGCGGAGATGGCGACTATACCTACCTGTGGTCGAACGGTGATCAGGATGCCCTCACGGAAAACCTGTTGCCGGGCGATTACACAGCCACGGTGAGCGACGGATCGGGATGCAGCCAGGAAATTACGGTTACCATATCGGGTACAGACACCATAGCGCCGCAAATTACTTGTCCGGCGGCCTTGGTTGTCGGTTCCTGCCAGTCAACAGTGGCCTTTAACCTGCCGGGCGTTGCCGATAACTGCCCCTTCGAGTCGCAAGCCCTCGTACAAACGGAAGGCCTGCCGAGTGGCAGTCAGTTTCCGGTTGGCATTGTCAACAACCGTTTTGTTTACACCGATCCGGGTGGGCACAAAGACAGTTGCAGTTTTACCGTTGAAGTGCGCGAAGCGGCAACACTGCAGTTGACAGGGGCGCCTGTTTCCTGTCATCAGGGTTGCGACGGTGCGCTCAGTCTTCTGATCAGCGGCGACCCGCCTTATACCATTTCCTGGAGCACCGGAGCGGACGGCCTCGAGGTGGACAGTTTGTGTGCGGGCGTTTATGGGGTAACTGTTTTTGACGGATATGGCTGTGCTTATCAGACTGTTGCCACCATTACAGAACCGGAGGAGTTGGTCGTGGCGGTCGACAGTGTTTCCGACGACCTTGCCGATCAGGGTATCGGAGCCATTTACATCACTGCCGGCGGGGGCACGCCGCCGCTGGATTTTCTTTGGACCAACCTCGCCACCGGACAAACTTATACAGGAGAGGACCTCACCGGGCTTTCATCGGCATATTACCGGTGTGTAATAACCGATGCCAACGATTGTGCCTTCACCACGGATTCGATTTTCGTGAACAACCTCGTGGGTACGACCAGTGCTGATTGGGTCGCCGGAATTGAACTTTATCCCAATCCGGCCCGGCAGTTTGTAAACCTGGTTTACCCGGCCGGTTCCGGTGAATTGCCGGACGTCAGCGTCTATAACATTACAGGTCAACGTGTTAGCGTTGAGATAACGGGCAAATTTCCGGGGCAACTATTATTGGATATCGGCAGGCTTGCTCCAGGTGTTTACCCGGTTTGGATTCGCCAGGACGGATTAATTGCCATAAGACAGCTTGTCGTCACAGGCAATTAAGGGTTGGACTGTCCTGCATCGGTGTGACCCCAGACATGCCCTCTACCGGACTGAGCCTTCTTCAAGAAATCGTGCCGCCTCAACAGTAAGATGATTCTTGCGAATCAGGGGTTTGCAAATCTTTTCATTTGGTTATTAACGTCGTAGACCTGTAAGGTTTTCAAAACCTTACAGGTCTTGATTGAACGATTCGCATGACTCGTGTTCATTTGAACCTGCCGGGGTCACTTGGGAAGCTTGATTTTATACGTTTTCCCCGCTTTATTTGTCAGTTTGCTGTCCACCAGCCAGGGATTATACAATTTGAGCATCCGGTAGTTGGTGCCGTTTTGGCGGGCAAAATCGCCCCAATTGGCCACCGGGCCGCTCACTTCTACCGTTTTGAACTCTGTCAGCGGTGTATAGAGATGTTCTTTTTCGATCTCGTACTCGTACAATCCGGGATTTTCCATCACTTCTTTGATGGCCACGATCCGGAAAGGGTAGCGCATGGTTTCGTCGGCAGCGAGGTTGAGCTCGAAGAAGGACTTTGCGCGCTGTTTCTCCATTTCCTCGGCGATGCGGCCAGGGCCTCCGTTGTAGGCTGCGGCCGCAAGCATCCAGGAACCGAGGCGTTCTCTTTCCTTTTTCATGTATTTGCAGGCAGCCCGGGTGGCTTTCTCCAGGTGGTAGCGTTCGTCCACCTCGCTGTTGACTTCGAGGTTGTAACCTGCCGCAGCGTCTTTCATAAACTGCCAGACACCGCGCGCGCCCGACGGTGAAACGGCATTGGAAAGCGCGCTTTCCGCGACCGCGAGATATTTCAAATCATTGGGCGCCCCTTCTTCTTTCAGGATGGGCTCGATGATGGGGAAAATGGCGTTGGCCCGTTTGACGGCTAAAATCGTCTGCGAGTGGAAATAAACGTTGCGGAGCAACTCGGCGTCGAGGCGCTGGCGCACATCCCAGTTGTCCATCGGAAGTTTTTCTCCGCAGAAATCGAAATCCTTGTCGAGGTTGACGGAACGCACCGTTTGTTCGGGCGAAGCGTGTTGCCCGCTTTTATCGCCGTCGCCTTTGAAAGACGTAATAAAGAAGGGAATCAGCGCGGCTATCAAAAAAACGTTGACAACCAAAAGAATACGAACATTTTTTGACAAATCCATTGCCGAAGGAGTGTTTGATGAACAAGTACAAAGATAACGAAATTCGTTGGTGGTTATTGGTTATCGGTTAATAGTTATCGGTTCACGGTTATTGGTTATTGGTTATCGGTCTTTGTTGCCCGGCAGATAACCGACAACCGATAACCGATAACCGATAACCGTGAACCGCTCACATTAACCCGAAAATCTTGGCGTATTTCAGCATTTCACCAGGATTGCTGATCTTTAGTTTGCCGGTCATCATGGCCATCATCGGGTTCAGTTCGCCCTTGAGGAGTTTGGTAAATGACTCGGCCGAGGTGCTCACCTTACAGGAAGGCTCACCCTGAAACCCTTCGGCAACGTCCAGTTTGCCATCCGCGACTTTCACCGTGAATTGCCCGCCATCGGCGATGTCGAAGTGAAACAAGGTGTTGAGCCCTTCCAGGACTTCGGGTTTGGCTTTCGCCGGCAGGGAAAAAATAAATTCTTTGACGTCCATTATTTTGTTGAATTGGTTGAAGTTGTTGAAATGGTTATTCGGTTATTTGATTCTGTAGTGATGAATTTAACTTTGGCTTAAACTCACCCGCCGTAGTTTCGCCCAAAGGTAAATTTTGAATACCGAATGTCGAACAAGGAATTTTGATGATGAAATCATTTTCGCTGCATTATCCGTTATTTTGGCTCATGTTCGCCACCGTTCCATTTTTCTTTTCCTGCAAATCGTCGAAATCGCCGGTGCCGGCTCCTGCCGGTTTCGATTGGCAAGGTCACCGCGGCTGCCGGGGCGTGATGCCCGAGAACACCGTGCCTGCTTTTTTGAAGGCGCTCGAATACCCGGAAGTGACAACGCTCGAACTCGACCTGGCCGTATCGAAGGACAACCGGCTCATTGTCAGCCACGAACCCTGGTTCAATCCGGTAATCTGCCGTTTGCCGAACGGTGATTCCATCTCCCAACGCGATGCGGAAAAGTACCTGATCTATCAAATGACAGTGGAGGAAATACGCGCATTCGACTGCGGCTCGTGGGGCAACCCGCGGTTCCCGGAGCAGCAAAAATTGAAAACGTACAAACCGACATTGCGGGAAGTGGTGGAAGCAGTGCGCGCTGCTCGCCCGAACATGCGCTGGAACATCGAGATCAAATCCCAACCGCAATGGGACGGCCTGCGCCATCCGCCGGTGGAAGAATTCGCCCGGCTGGTCATTGCCGAACTCAAAGCCCTCGGGATTGAAAAAAATGCTGTCGTTCAGTCCTTCGACGTGCGGGCTTTGCAGGCGATGCACCGTCAGGCGCCGGAGATTCAACTGGCTTTTTTGATTGAAAATGTGTGGAGTTTCGATTCGAACATGGATAAATTAGGCTTCACTCCGGCGATCTACAGCCCGTATTATCAGTTGGTTTCCAGGAAATTAGTTCGGAAATGCCATTCAATGGGCATGAAACTCATCCCCTGGACGGTGAACGACGTGGAATCCATGCGCGGCATGATCCACTTGGGCGTGGACGGGATCATTACCGATTATCCGAACCGGGTAGCGGGGGTGGGGAAATAAAAGCAATAAATATTTGAACACATTTTTCGACATTAAAATGAGTCATCCCGGATTTTTAACCCACGATTTTAATCGTGGGAATGCCTCAAAGCGCAAGATTTCAAACCGTTTTAACGGTTTACAAAGGTTTAGTCAGGCGTTTGAAAACGGTTAAAACCGTTGGTTTGCCCGCCCATCCTGTTCTCCCACGATTAAAATCGTGGGTTGAAACGAAATTTCTCCGCTTTTTGCAAAAATTCGGGATGACTCAAATTATTTTTTCCATGCTCAACCACTACTCATTCGTCGTCATCATCGCCGGCTTGATCGCAAATCACAGTGCCGTCTGCCGCAAACAGCACTTCGAGGTGTATTTGCCCTTTTTTTAACTCTACCTCGTATTGTGTGCCGCCACCCGCCAAATCCAGGCGTGCGGCTTCTTCCACCACGGCGCCGGCATAATTGGAGCTGACACCGGCGCTGATTGCGGCAGGCAAATCACCCGAATTGATTTCAGTTTCGGTGAAAAGCAAATTGCCTTCGGTGTCGAACGTCAATTCCACTTCCTTGTCTTTCGGGCCTTCCAGTTCCACATCGTACACTGCCGCACCGGTACAAAGCGAGTCCAGTTCGGACACCTCGATCTCATAGCCGGAATAATTGCTGTTGAGGTAGTTCTGGATCACAGCAGGCAATTCAATGGTGGATCCGTCGTCGTCATCACATCCGGAGGCAACGAATAGTGCGGCGGCAAGGAGTAGCAGAAAAATCCATTGTATTTTCATAATCAACAGTTTATAATGAAGAATTATTGTTGAATTTCAATCAGAAGTTCTTCTTCATCGTCCGTTACGTTCACGGTTTTCACCAGCCCGATGCCCGGCGCATAAAATTTGTTTTCATTCACATCCGGCTCCAGTTCAGTCCATTCGCGGGTTTTGAGGCAATTGCTGAAATTTCCGAAAGGCACGGAAATACTCACGCCGAGTTCCACCACTTCTGCCTGGTCTTCGGCTTCGTTAAAATAATATTCCTGCCGGTACGCGATACCCACTTGCGGGTTGGCGAGCATAATAATGCCCGGTTTTGCGCCGTCCACGCCTGCTTCCCAGGAGCCGGCATGGTCGCGCAGACTCCCGTCGGAGTTGTAATTGTCCACATCCTCGCCCATATACCATACATTGCCATCGTTGTCCTGGGCGTACCAGTCGTCGGTGTCTTCGATTAAATTGCCATCGAGCCGGACTTTGTCGTTCACCACGATACAGGTGATGCCGAGGATTACTTTTGTAGCCTGAAGCCGCTGCACTTCCACGCGTTCGAGACCGTCTTCTGTTTGTCCTTCATAGATGTATTTTTTCCCCGGCTCGAAAAGGAGATACGGGTTTGTCAGGTCGGTACTATTGGTGAAATTGGCCGGCAGAATTTCCGGGTTGTAGGTTTCGTCGGGTTGACGTTCGTTGTCTTTTTTGCAGGCAGTAATTATACAGACTGCCGTGAGCATCCATGCTAAATGTTTCATTTTTCTGACTTTTTTTATTATGAAAAACGAAACCCGGGTTTGACTGTCAATACGGATTGTCGAACCCGGAAAGCTGCGCCGGTGCGATTTTTTTTTCAAAACCGGCGCATCAAACCGGTCTGAATCCCCAACATGTCGGGCGATTGAAAACCTGTTTTGTCAAAATCGGTGCGGTAAGTTGCCCGCAAATGCCAATTCCAGTTTTTTGATATGTCGTATTCAAATCCCGCCCTGAGCAACAGCATGTTGGTCAAAAATTCGCCCCGGTCGACATTTTTTTCAAAACTCCACTCGATACCGAGCGGCTTGTTTTCAAAATCATACACCACTTCATAGGGCAACAGCGAAACAGCTCCGTAACCCACGCCTAAGAAGGGTTTGATTTTTTTTGAAGTGTTGAAGGTATACTGCATTCCCACCCCGTATTCCAGGGCAGGTTGCGACGCTTCGGCTTCCACAAAAATAAAATCATCGGAAGGCGGATCGACAGGCGGAATGCCGATGGTCTCATCCATCCGGTTGGTCACCAAGCGTGTGTTGGTATAAGTAGCGCCCATCCACATCCGGAGTGCCGGTGAGAATTCTATATCCGCTTCCAAACCAGCCGAAAGCCCTCCCTGACGCCCCAAATCTTTACTTACGGGATATGCCCAGCCGCCGGCGATGCCCAAATAATATCTTTTCGGGCGAACGCTGTAAAGATGTTGTTGAAGGGTTTTCGCTTGTTTTGGAGGAAGGAGATCAACGGAAATTTCAGGTAAGATGGGGGTGGAGGGTGGAGGGCAGAGGATGGAAGGTTGGAGGGGCGGCAGGGCACTGAGGTTGCCGGATGGTTGGGAAGGATTTTCTGAAAGTTGAGCGAAAACGGGTTCATACACCACTGACTTGTTTACTTGTTGTATCGGTTCCAAAGGTGTTCTTACCTGAGTAATTGTGTCGGATGCGCATAGTGAAAGTCCACGGTGCAGCGACGAACTTTCCGAAGGTTTCAAACTTTCGGAAAGTTGGGGCTGCACGATACGGGTTCGGTAAATTGTATCCGTTTTATACATCACCCGAGTTTGAAAAACGGTATCGCGCTCTACTTTGGACGCGACATTCTTTTGTTGTGGCGCGCTCAATTCCTTGTACAACAGTACATTGGCGCCAAGCGACAACATCAGCAACGGCCAGGCCAGCCACCACCAGGCCAGGACTGCAGGGCGTTTTTTGTCTTGATGACCGAGGCGTTTTTCGAGGTCGCGCCAATCCTGCTCTTCGAAAAGCGGCAGCGGGCGACGCTCTAAGTTGTCCCGAAACTGGTTGAAAAAGTCTTCCATACTCAGTTCATTTTCACAGTATAAAGTTTATTTTTCATCATCAAGGCCCGGAGCGATTCTTTGGCCCGGACGAGGTTTGAACGGGAAGTGCCGACGCTGATACCGAGTAATTCGGCGATTTCTTCGTGTTTGAAACCTTCCATTACATAGAGGTTGAAAACCACCCGGTAGGCCGGGGATAGTTTCTGCAGAATGGGCAGCACATCTTCCTCCGGCGACAAATGCGGCATGGGTAATTCGTCGTCCGCCAGGTCGGACGCAGCGGTCAATTCCAAATGCAGGGGGAGTGCCTTCGTTTTGCGGTGATAATCGATCGCTGCGTTGATAAGTATGCGTCGTAACCAACTTTTAAACGGGAAAGAAGCATCGTACTGACCAATGCGGGTATACGCTTTGAGAAAGCCGTCGTTCAGGATTTCCACTGCTTCCTCCCGGCATTTGGAATACCTTAGGCAAATGCTCATAGCATAGCCATAAAAGTATTCGTACAGCATGCGTTGGCTGTTCCGGTTGCCGCGTCGGCAACCCTGCAGGATGTGTTCCAGATTGATTTCTCCGTTGAGCATTGCAGATGCTTCCGGTATCAGTACGATTTTTCGGTCTTATTTCGCTGCGTATTTATGGGTTTTGTAAAAAAAAGGCGAGCGCCGCCCCGGAANNCGCCCCGGAATCCGGGGCGGCGCTCGCCTTTTTTTTACAAAACTAAATGATTTTACTTCAACTTCACCTCTGCCGCCACCGACACTTTTTTCGCCTGTTGTTCTTCGTCGAACGGTTTGAGGGTGATGGTCATCGTGTGGTTGTTGTCGCTCAGTTCGGCCAGTTCGTTGCTCGATTTTTTGATCTCGCGGTCGGGGAAGTGGTAAATCTGCTTGTAGCTCATATCGGCAAACATCATTTTCATCATGTCCATCGATTCGTCGGCGCCTTCTTCACCCTCACCTTCAGCAAGCGCTTTTTTGACTTCTTCACCCATATCGCCCGCGCTGAGGCGCTCGAAACTTTTGCCGCTGAACTTGAATACCTCTTCCACTTTGCTGTCGTATTTGTCTTTGTTGACAATTTTCAGGGCGCGGTTCAATGCCGCAACATCCGAAAAATCAAAGGAGTAGCCAAATTTGAAGGATGCAGTGTCGTTCAGTTCCACCACGTTGGTGATGCCCTGAATGCCTTTGAGCGTGGAAGCCACACCGCTGATTTCCTGCCCCATCTGTGCCATCGAATTGTCTTGTTCGCCCTCGCCGGGCAATTCGCCGCCCGCGCTGTCGGGCGACATGGTCTGGAGCATATCCATCATGCCTTTCACCTCGCTCATGTCGAGGGTCATGGCATAGGTGCCATTGCCTTTATCTTTGAAAGTAACTTCCTCGATGATGTGCAGACAACCGGTAAGCGTCATACTGCCTACAGCGAGGACAGTCAGAAACAGATTTTTAAAATTCTTCATTGAAATATGTGTGAATTGTTGATGTTCAAATTTTGAGTAATCAGACTCCAAATAGCCCAAAACGTCACTAAACTCTGTTTTAGAGCGCGGCGACCAGATAATTTTGAATTTCATTGGTTGAATCGGGCCTTTAACTCAGACATTACGGCTTCGTGTGGGATACCTTTTCCTTCTTCTAATTAAGTTCTCATTCAATCACAAACTCCTTTACCACTGTCTTCCCTTCTTTTTCCAGCGTAAAGGTATACACACCCTTGCGCAGGTAATACTTTCCCGTATCGGCTTTTTCAATTTCGACCGGTTTCTTTGTGTCTTTTTGCGCGGCTTGCAAGGTTTCTTTGTATTTTTTTAACGCCGGTTCCTGTAAACTGAGATTGTAATTCAATTGGTTAAGTCCCTTTACGCAGTCTGCCGAACCCGAGTTCAATACCTGCCCGCCATCTTTATTTTTTACCGTCCAGTTCGCCTTTCCGGCTGCATTGGCGTAAAACCAGACAGGCAATTCCGGATCTTTCGCCCCTTCATAAGCCGGTTTTTTGCCCCAGTTTCTGTTGTGTTTTCTTTTTTCGATGTCGAATACCTGAATCGTCGATGCCAGCACTTCGGGCGTCAGTTGTTGTACATTGGAAATGTCCGCTTTGAACATCGAACGTCCGTGTGTGCCGATCACCAAATCCTTTGCCTTCGCCTGAATAACCAGATCGTGCACCGGACAATCGGGAAAATCCGGGCTAAGGGTTTGAAAGGTCTTTCCCCGATCGAGTGAAACGTACACACTGTGGTCGGTGCCGACGTACAAAATATCGGGATTGGAGGGGTCTTCACGCACCACATTGATGGGTTCGGCCGGCAATTCGAGGCCGAGGCGCTCCCAGTTTGTACCGTAATCGTTTGATATATAAAGGTATGCGGAGAAATCATCCCAGCGGTATCCGTTCAAACTCACATACACACGGGCGCGTTCGTGGGCGGAGGCCTGCACCCGTGAAATCCACATTTTTTGAGGCAGGTTTTCAGAAATTTTTACCCATGTCTCGCCGCCGTCGCGGGTGACGTGGATGAGGCCGTCGTCGGAACCGGCGTACAACAGGCCGAATTTGAGCGGACTTTCGTGAATTGTCGTCAGGGTTCCGTAGGGTACATTGCCCTTTACGCCACCGCCGGTGAGATCATCCGAAATGGCTTCCCAGTCGTCGCCCCGGTTGAAAGAGCGATACACCTTATTGGCGCCGAAATAGAGCACGTCCTGTTGATGCCGGCTGAGGTGGATGGGCGTTTGCCAGTTGAAGCGCAGCGGGCGTTCTCCGAGGTCGTGCTTAGGCGTGATGGGTTTGGATTGTCCGGAAGATTTGTTGAACCTGAAATAGAAACCGAACTGAAAACCGGTGTAAACGGTGTTGTTGTCGCGGGTGTCCACCTGCACCTGCATGCCGTCGCCGCCGATGAGTTCCTTGTACGGATATTGGCCGCTCTGGTGCCATTGCGCGGAGGCTTTGTAGTTGGAGAGGCCGTACCAAACGCCATTGTCCTGCGCGCCCCCATACACATTGTAGGGGTCGGCATCGTCCACCGCGACGGCGTAAAACTGGCCGACAGGCGGGGTGTTGCAGAGCGTCCAGGAGTCGCCGTTGTCCCAGCTGATGTTGAGGCCGCCGTCATTGCCGTTCACGAGGTGACCGGGTTTGGCAGGATTGAGCCAGAGCGCATGGTGATCCACGTGGACGTTGTCGCCGTTGATGTTTTTCCATGTTTTGCCGCCGTCGTCGCTGCGAATGATCAGAAAACCAATGAGATACACCTTGTCGGCGTCGTCGGGCCGGCAGCGGACGTTGGAGNNCGCAGCGGACGTTGGAGAAATAGTAACCGTAAGTGAAGTGCATCTGCTCCAGCGGGTCGTCGTGCGTGCGTTTCCAGGTAGCGCCGCCGTCGTCGCTGCGATATAATTCCGCACCGATGAAGTCGGTTTCGAACAGGTTGTTGTTGGCGTCTTCCAGGTATTCCACAAGCGTGAGCGGCGTGATTTCGCCTTTTTCCATCATTTCTTTCAATCCTTTGGGATTATACTTGGCCGGAAAACGGTTGGCCTGCAAAAAGTCGCGGATCTGATCGTCGGGCAGTTTTAAAAACGTTTCTTTCGTCATGGTGCGCAACTGGTCTTTGGTAAGGACGTCTTCGGCGGGTTTGTCATTTTTCGGTTTGGCATTCTGATTGTCGAGACAGGCGTATAAAACCGTCTTTCCATCCTTGCGCCCGGTACTGAGACCAATGCGACCGATTTTGTCGCCGACAGGAAATTTGCCGGCGCCGTTGCTGATTTTGACCCAGTTTTCGCCGCCGTCGCTGCTTTTCCAGATACCCGAGCCTGTACCGGCGCCGTCGAAATCCCAGGCGCGGCGACTGCGTTCCCAGGTGGCGGCATACAGGATGTCGGAGTCGTTGGGATCGATGACAAGATCGACGGCGCCTGTGCTGTCGTTGACAAACAGGGCTTTGGACCATGTTTTTCCTCCGTCCATCGTTTTGAACACGCCACGTTCGGTGTTCGGAGAATACAAATGGCCCAGGACGGCTACCCACAGCGTATTCGGGTCGGTAGGGTGCAGCACGATGCGCCCGATGTGATGGCTTTCGGGCAAGCCGCGCCATTCCCAGTTTTTGCCGCCGTCGGGGCTGCGGTACATACCCGTGCCGGCATAAGAAGAGCGGCTGCTGTTCACTTCACCCGTACCTACCCACAGGATGTTGCTTTTCCAATCCACAGCGATGTCGCCGATGGTCATGCTGGCCTCGTGATCGAAAACGGGTTTGAAACTGGTGCCGTTGCTTTCAGTATACCAAAGACCGCCGGAAGCATAAGCGACGTACATTTTTGTTGGATCCGAAGGGTTTACGTCGACATCCGTGACCCGGCATGAAAATACCGAAGGGCCGATGTTTTCCGGTTTGAGCGCTGCGAGCAGGGAGTTATTCTCCAGTTTTTTTCTTTGTTCAAATCCTTGCAAACGCGTGTCGGCCGGGGTGGGGGAGGGTTGAGCATCAAGACCGGCCAAACAAATCAGGAAAACAAAAGAAGCGGTAAATGCGAGGCGTTTAAAATATTGACATTGGTGCATAGAGGGGGGTATTTGTTTTTGCATGTGGAGGAAATTTGCGGAAAATGTACGGCGGATTTGGAAATTCGCCGAAACAGCACTTTTTTCCTCATTGTCTTTGCGGGAGGCATTGTATACCACATCGTGAAAAAAGATGGCGAGCGCCACAACGTCAGGGTTTTGTAAATGCCCGCGATAAGCATCAGATAACCTGAACATTGCCGCCAGGTGGTCGAAATTGTGGTAGTAGCGGCCTTTTTTCGTATATCTTTTTTTCAAATCGGCGAATACAGCCAGGGCCGGCTCAGGAGCGCAGGGGAGCGGTATGACTTGCCATTTTGAGAGAAGATATTCGACGCTCATTGTTTTGATGCCGGCGGTTGCGGGAATTGAATCTCGATGATGCGCAACCGGTGTTTTTGATCCATTTTCAGCGTCCGTTTGGTGTTGAGAAAATAACCGACGCCGGCCGTGCCGACGGAAGTAGCGTACAAAGCGCCGTAATTGGTGTCATTATCGCCGTAAATGGCGGCAAAGGTGGTGGCAACGGCCAGCGAAGCCCCGAACGCGAACAATGTGCCGCCGACGATGCGCCAGACACCTTTGCGCCGCACCTTCAATTGGCTGATGTCGCCGAGTTGCACCGGAAAATTATCGAGCAACAGCGTGTTTTTTTCCGGCAGCATGTCGGTAATGGTCCTGTCATACCAATATTTTTCATCTCCCGTCAGACGGTAATGCAGGTTGTCGCCGATGTACATTTTAGTTGGTTTGGCGTTGTTGGCGCGTTCGAGCAGGAGCATTTTTTGGCCGAAAGCGGGGGCGATGGCGAGCGTCAGCAGGAGGGCGAAGAAAAGGCGCATGGATAGTGATTTTTGGAAGGAACGTTGGGGAAAGAGGATTCGCGGCGATAGTTTAAAGCCAATCAAAGTTATCGGAAATCAACAGCTCGTTTTTTTGTAAATGGTGAGTGGTTTTCATAGGGAAACTACACTGCCACTTCCACCCGCGCCGGCAAAATCGACTTCAATTTTTCCACCACGAAATCGACCTCTTCTTTCGTATTGTAGTGCGAAAACGAAAACCGGATGCTCTTGCGCGCCGGATCGGCGCCGATGGCTTCGAGTACGTGGCTCCCTTTTTCCGCTCCGCTCGAACAGGCGCTGCCGCCCGATGCGCTCACCCCCGCGATGTCGAGACTCAGAAGCAACAATTCGTTTTTCGGCGAAGGCGGAAAAGAAACGCTCAACACCGTGTAAAGGCATGCGCCATCGTAGTCGCCGTTGAATTGGATATCGTCAAATGTTTCCTGCAACCTGTCTTTCATGTAGTTGCGCACTTCGCGGATGTGTGCGGTGCGGGCTTCCATTTCGCCGGTAGCGAGTTCGAGCGCTTTGGCTAATCCGACGATGCCATACACGTTTTCGGTGCCGCCGCGCATATTGCGCTCCTGTGCGCCGCCGTCGATGAATGGCTTGATGGGTGATTCCGGATTGATGTAAATAAAACCTACTCCCTTCGGCCCGTGAAACTTGTGCGCTGCGCCGGATAGAAAATTGACGGGTGTTTTTTGCACGTCGATGGGGAAATGGCCGATCGTTTGCACGGTATCGGTGTGAAACAATACGCCGTATTGGCGGCACAAGACCGATACTCGTTCGAGGTCGAGCATCGTGCCGATCTCATTGTTGGCGTGCATCAGTGAGACGAGCGTTTTGACGCCCGCACTTTCCTGCAAGGCGTGTTCGAGCGCCGGCAAATCGACATGGCCGCGTTCATCTACCGGCAACCAGACGATTTCTACCGCCTTTTGCCGCTCTACCGTTTCGATGGCGTGCAGGCCGCAGTGGTGTTCGGTCGGGCTGCTGATGATGCGTCGTACGCCGAGGTCGCGCACAGCGCATTTAATAGCCATGTTGTTGCTTTCCGTGCCGCCGGAGGTGAAAAAAATCTCCGCTGTGCTCGCCCCGATGGATTGCGCCACCGTCTTGCGCGCACTTTCCACCACGGCGCGGACGCTGCGCCCTTCGGCATGGATGGAGGAAGGGTTGCCGAACTGACTGCGCAGCACAGGCAGCATGGCATCGATCACTTCTTCGGCAATGGGGGTAGTGGCGGCGTTGTCGAAATAAACTCTTTGCATTTTAAGATGGTGGAGGGTAGATGGTGGAGGGTAGACGGTAGAGGGTAGAAGGTATGTTTTGCCCTCTACCCTCCACCTTCTACCCTCTACCCTCTACCTAAGTTGTTGAATATCCTGGATGATCTTTTTTGCCAGGTTTTCCGCTACGACGATTGAAGTACTCTCCGAGTAAACCCGGATAATCGGTTCCGTGTTGGAAGGGCGGAGGTGAACCCAACCCTGTTCGAAGTCGATTTTAAGGCCGTCCTCAGTATTGATTTGTTCGCGTTGGTATTTCTCTTTCAGGGCAATAAATATTTTATCGAGATCAATATCGGGTGTGCGGTCAATTTTGGTTTTGGCCATCTGGTAATCGGGATAAGTTTTCCGGAGCGTGGAAATTTGTCTGCCGCTTTTGGCCAAATGACTGAGGAAAAGGGCGATTCCAACCAATGCATCGCGGCCGTAATGCAATTCCGGAAGGATGACACCGCCGTTGCCTTCCCCGCCAATGACTGCTTTCACCGCTTTCATTTTTTCCACTACATGTACTTCGCCCACTGCGGAGGCAAAATATTCGCCGCCGTATTTCAGGGTAATATCGCGGAGTGCCCTCGAACTGGACAGATTGGAAACGGTATTCCCCTTTTTATGCGACAACACATAGTCCGCCACAGCCACCAGCGTGTATTCCTCGCCGAATAACTCACCGTCTTCGCACATAAATACCAGCCGGTCCACATCGGGGTCGACTGCTATGCCGAGGTTGGCTTTTTGCATCCGGACCTCCGTCGCAAGTTGTCCCAGATGTTCTTTCAACGGCTCAGGATTGTGGGCGAAATGGCCGTTGACATCTCCGTTGAGCAACAACGACTGACATCCCATGGCTTCCAGCAACGGAGGAACCGCCAATGCGCCCGTCGAGTTGATGGCATCCACAACGATTTTATAACCCCTGGCGCGCACGGCATCGACGTCCACCATCGGCAGCGCGAGGATTTTATCAATGTGTTTTTTGAGATAGGTGTCGTCTTGCCGGTAACCGCCGAGTTTGTCGACGGTGGCGTATTTGATGTTTTGCTGTGCGACGAGTTCGAGCACGGCCTCTCCGTCTTTGCCGCTGATGAACTCGCCCTTATGGTTGAGCAACTTCAACGCGTTCCATTCTTTCGGGTTGTGGCTGGCCGTGAGGATAATACCGCCGCCCGCTTTCTCCATCGGGACGGCAATTTCCACCGTCGGCGTAGTGCTGAGACCGAGGTCGACGACCGAGATACCCATTGCACGCAGGGTGTTGATAACCAGTGCGCTGACGATGTCGCCCGATATGCGCCCGTCGCGGCCAACTACGATAATTGGCTTGCCGACTGTCGTCAGTACCCATTGCCCGAAAGCGGCCGTGCACTCCACAATGTCTTGCGGGGTCAGATTGTCGCCGGGGCGGCCACCGATCGTGCCGCGAAAACCGGAAATAGATTTAATGAGTGGCAATTTTCAAAAGGAATTTGAAAGTGAGCAATTTTAGTCCGTGCGGGAGGCGGTGCAAAGGTACACAGAATTTTATTGCGGGAGTATGTTGACAGTATGGAGTACGGGGAAAAATCGGGCGAAGCCGGAAAATTGCTTTTTCAGGAAAATGTTAAAATTACTGCGCTATTTTTGGCAGAAATATTATTATTGCATGACACACCTGGCCTCCTCTTCAAAATCACCGGCCCGAGCATATTTTGCTGCAACTTGCAGCTTTCTGGGTGTCGTTGCCCTGACGCTTGGCATTTTACTGGCTTATGCCTCGCGTATCGCGTTCAACTCCGGGGCTTTTGCCGATCGCGTGGCCGCGAGTCTCGAAGATCCCGGCGTAGCGGGATATATCGCCGACCGTGTCACCGACCAGGTAATTGCCAAAGAACGCGACGTTACGGCTTACAAGCCGCTTATCGCCGCCACTACCCGTTCGCTGATTTCTTCCGAGCCTTTCCGCGGTATCGTGCGCCGGGCAGCGCGCACCAGTCACCAGGCCATGATGTCGGGGCGCGCCCGGCGAATGCTGCTCAATTTGGCGGATGTCGGCGTGGTCCTGCGCAGCGCCTTGTCGACGCACCCCGAATTGGCTAAAAAAATCCCATCGAAAGTTAGCGCGATGGTCGGGAGTTCCGATGATGCGCCGGGCGGCAAATTTGCCCTGAGCCTCATGCAAATCGCTCAACGTTCTCGCCTGAGCGCGCTTGGCTTGCTTGCTTTTGGCATTGGCTTTTGTGTGCTTGGCGTTGCGCTTTCTCCGACACGCCGGACAACTTTGTTTCGCATCGGGCTGTCGCTGGCGATTATCGCGCTGGTGCTGCGTTTGACGGTGCGATTTGGCGGAGAGATACTCGCGCTTTGGGCGAAAGACCCCGCCGGCGGGAAGGCTTTCGCAGGCATCTGGCACACATTTTTGGGTGGTTTCATGATCTGGGCGCTCGTGCTGGGCGGGGTCGGTCTTGTCCTCGTTGCGGCTGTACAATCGCTGTTTGAAAAAGTAAAATTGGCAGAAATCGGCTCGTCAGGTTGGAAGTGGCTCACGACCTCACCGCCGGGTAAATGGGCGCAGGCCGGGCGGGGAACGGCGCTGCTCGTGGCCGGATTATTGGCAAGCATAGCGCCTGATGCGGTTTTGACGGTTTTTGCATTTTTGGCCGGTCTTGTGATAGGCTTCATCGGTTTGCAGGAACTTTTCCTCCTGCTGATGCGCGCCATTCCGCAGGCGGAATTGAAGAAAAAAAACGCTGGGGGCGTTATCCCGGCAAAGGTGAGTTTGCCGCTTAACCGCGTCCTGCCGGTTGGCATCGCGGCTGTTGCGCTCATTGTGACGGGTGTATTTTTTCTAAATAATAGGGCTGAAACAGCGGCAATCTATAAAACCATCACCGCTGTAAACGGTTATCCCGAGTTGTGCGACCGCCGGTTGAACGAAGTGGTCTTTCCTGCCACGCATAATTCCATGTCCGCGGCCGATGTTCCGAATTGGTTATTTCCGAACCACGAAAAAGGTATTCCTGTACAGTTAAATGACGGCGTTCGGGCATTTCTGATCGATGCGCATCATGGCGTGCCGGTAGAAGATAAAATAAAAACAATGCTCGAAAACGAGGAAAATGCGCGTCGAAAATATGAAGCGGCCTTAGGCAAAGAAGGTATCGACGCGGCGATGCGCATCCGCGACCGTTTGATTGGGATAGAAGAAGGCAAACAGGACGTGTATATGTGTCATGGCTTTTGCGAACTTGGGGCAAGCCCGCTGGCGTCTACACTGGAGCAAATGCGTGAGTTTCTGGTAGCCAACCCCAATGAGGTGCTGATCATCGTGATTCAGGACGAAGGCGTGACGCCGCAGGATATTGAAAAATGTTTTCAGGAAAGCAGGCTGATCGACTTCGTTTATCACGGCGCAGCAGGGCCTGAATGGCCGACTATGCGGGAAATGGTCGCCTCCGATCAGCGCGTGGTGGTGATGAACGAGAGCGGCGCCCCCGGTGTATCCTGGATTCATCCGGCCTTCGAAGTGGTCGGGGAGACGCCCTATTCGTTCCACAAACCCGAGGAGTTTTCCTGCAAGGCGAATCGTGGAGGCGGCGCTGCCTCACTTTTTCTGATCAACCATTGGATCGACAGTTCGCCGGCGCCCCTGCCGAGCAACGCCGAGGTGGTGAATGCTTACGATTTCCTGTTAAACCGGGTGCAGGAATGCCAAAAAGAGCGGAAGCATTTGCCGAATTTGATTGCGGTGGACTTTTATCGCACCGGCGATCTGTTCGAAGTAGTACGAACACTTAACGGCATCAAAACTGAGCGGGTGACCGCAGACACGGAGAAATAAAGTGCGCCGGAAGTCCGTTCCGGCGATGAGCCTGCCGGAGCGGACTTCCGGCGTACTTTATCATTTCATCTCGCCGCTCAAAAACTCCTGCACCGCATCATCTACCGAAACCTTGCGGCTGATGTGGCCGATGATTTCTTCCATGCCCTGCATGCGCAGTATGTCGCGGACGTTGGAAAGCGCCTCCACTATTTTCAACCGGACACCTTTTTTGCGCAATTGTTCGGACAATTGCAACAACATTTTGGACCCTGCTACATCTACGTAAGGCGACGCGGACAAATCAAGAATAACGAGTCGCAGATTGCCCTTGTATGATGCTACCTGTCCGGCAATTTTTTCCTGGATATTTTCGGCGTTAAAATAGAGTATCGACGATTCTATCCTTAAAATGACCAGACCGTCGAATTGCATATTATCCGGATGGCGTTCGATGTCGGAAAAATGCGGCGTGTTGCCAATTCTGCCGAGCAAGGCCACGTGCGGATGCGAAATGCGCCGGATGAGCAGTACCAGCGACATCACTACGGCCAGCATGACGCCTTTCAGAATCCCAAGCGCAAGAACGCCCCCAAATGCTATCATAGCCACGCCAAACTCGAGTTTGCTGAGCCGGTAAACGTTTTTTAGTTCTTTCACTTTGATTAAACCGGCAACTGCGTGGAGCACAATTACGGCCAGCATTACTTCAGGAAGATTCGTCAGGAGGCCGGTGAAATAGAGCAGTATGACAGCAAGCGTGATGGAACATATAATAAGCGACAAAGGTGTTTTTGCTCCCGATTTTTCATTGACGGTGGATTGCGACAATCCACCCGAAGCGACGTAGGCACTTGAAAATGCCGCCGCAAAATTGGCAACGCCGAGCGAGAGCAGTTCCTGTCGCGGATTGATGGCGTAGTTGTTTTTTATGCCAAAAGTCCGCGCTGCGGAAATGGTTTCGATGTATCCCATAAGGAAACAGGCAAAAGCCAGTTCGAGTACGCCATCCACATCGCTCAGCCTCAATGAAGGTCTTCCGATAGCCGGTAGGCCCTGCGGTATTTCGCCGATGACGTGAATGCCCATAGACGCCAGTTGCGTAACGGAAACCACGATAATGGAGGCAACAACGACAACCAATGAAACAGGCCTGCCCGGTAAAACTTTATCGCCTGCAATGAGCAATAGCAACGCTACCGCTCCAAAGCACAGAACCACCCAATTGGTTTGTGACAGATGAGAAATCAGGGTGGCCATTCTTGAAAAAAAATGACTGCCGCCGCCTTCCACGCCGAACAATTTGGGCAATTGTGTTGACATGATGGACAAAGCTGCTCCGGCCTTAAACCCGAGCAAAATGCTGTCGCTGATGAAATTGACCAAAGAACTCAGTCTGAAAATAAAGGCGATGAAACTAATAGCGGCGACAACGAGCGCAGTAAGCCCGGCTATTTCCGCCCAGCGTTGCGGATCGCCGCCTGAAAGTACCGCTACCGTCGAACCTATCATCAGCGAAATGGCAGATGTAGGGCCAACGGCAACATGCCGGGATGTGGTGAAAAACGCGAAAAACAGACCCGCTGCAAGGCAACTGTAAATCCCGAAATAAGTGGGCACACCCGCCAGCGTAGCGTAAGCCATGGACTCCGGCAACACAAAGGAGGCCAGCGTGATGCCGGCAATCAGGTCCCATTTCAGCGACTTCATCTCGTATTGCGGGAGCCATTGAAAAATCGGGATGAAGTTGCCAATTCGTTGAACGAGTGATTGCTTTTCCATGGTTGACAGTGTATCGCCCATCCCCGATGGGCGGGTTAAAAGTCCCTGTTAAGAGAGGTTGTTTCTGATTTTACCCCCCACGTCGCCCATCGGGGATAGGCGGTACGCGCTTCAAAAAGACGCAGAAAGCGATAGCAATACAAAAGCGTCGTCAGAACCTATATTGTACAAGTATCCCGTGAGTTCCCAGTTTTTATAACCCGTGCCAACCAACAAGCCGCGTTCAATTTCAAGATCGCTGTCATACACCCTTGTCCGTTGGCCGCTGATGCCGAACCACAGCCAATCCGCGGGCGAATAACTCAAATCCGTCCAGCTGTAAAAATAATTGTTGTCGCTCGATTCAAAATCGAACAGGTATTCAGCCTCGCTGTACAGTTCGAATCCTTTGTAACCTATGGTGAATTCCAGACCGGGAGCGATGCCGTTGGTGCGCCCGGCGGCAACGCCAAGCATGGGCGTGATGACATATTCCAGGTTTTGCCCGCCGCTGAAATTGTACCCTGCCCATGCCGATACGGTATTTTCATCTTCGTAATTGTAGCGGGCTTCCAGGTGCAGGTGATCTTTATCCGCTTTAAAGACCGGCAGAAATATAAAATCATCAGAAAAGAAGTAGAAATTGGCTTCCGCGCTAAACTCCCAGGCGGAGGCTCGCGAAGTATCCTGTTGTTGGCTGTAGGCGAGCGAAACGCTGCAAACTAGCCCGATCAAAATTTGAATGCTCTTTTTCATCCTCCCAGCGCTATGGTAGATATCATAAGGCTTATTTCTCCGCCAGCAATTCCTTTTTGATAGCCGCCAACTCGGCCAGTTTCTCCTTGCCCACTTCAGGATATTCCAAACCAATCGAGTCCATCGTGTTGATGATCGCGGAAGCAACCACGATGCGGCCGAATGCTTTGTTGTCGGCAGGCACCACATACCACGGAGAGTCTTTGGTGGCGGTGTTTTTAATCAACTCCTCGTAAGCCTTCATGTAGTCCTTCCAGTACTTCCGCTCCTTTGCATCGCTTGCGGAAAATTTCCAGTTTTTGTCGGGGTCGTCGATGCGCTCGAGGAATCGTTTTTTCTGTTCGCCGGCGGAAACGTTGAGGAAAAATTTGCAAACCAGAATACCGTTGCGGTTGAGATAACTTTCGAAATGTCTGATGTCCTTGAGTCTTTCGTCCCAAATATCTTTGGTAATCAGTTCTTTAGGAAGTTTTTGCTTGTGCAGCAACTCTTCGTGCACCCGCACGACCAGCACTTCTTCATAATACGAGCGGTTAAAAATACCGATGCGCCCGCGCTCGGGCAATTGTTTCTGGCAACGCCACAGATAATCGTGATCCAGGTCTTCTGAAGTCGGCGCCTTGAATGAAGACACCTGACAACCCTGCGGATTCACCCCCGACATCACGTGCTTGATGGCGCCATCCTTGCCCGCAGCGTCCATCGCCTGGAAAATGAGCAAAACACCCCATTTGTCCTGAGCGTACAGCATATCCTGCATGGTAGCAAGCGCATTCACGCCCAACTGCAGAGCCTGTTTGGCGAGCGGCTTGTCTTCCGGCCCCAAACCCCCATCCTCGCCCGGGTCGAAATCCTTGAGTTTGAATCCTTTGCCGTCGGTGACGCGGAAATTTTTCGAGAATTCCTTTGCTCTTTTAATGAGTTCTTTCTTGCTTAATTTGCTTAAATCAGCAAGTTTTTCATGGCTTGACTTCATGACTTTTTTCTTTGGTGAAATTTTTTTACAATAATCGGCGCACAGCAATGGCGGTGAATTGACACAAAGGAACCTTTGCCAAAATCACAAATAAATGATTTTCGTCACTGCACCAGATGACCTTGCATCTGTTAAATTCGTCGGACGATTATGATTCGCCCGACGAATGAAGCGCAAGCTATAGTGGGCGCCCGCTACGGCAAATACCCGGCATACCATTCCGCAGTATAAATAATCAGGTATCCGTCTGTGGTGGCGCCCACCAGACCGCCATAGTGCCCCACCAGGTCTTCCAGGTGAACGCGGGTGCAGCCATCGTTAATATCGACGCCGATCAGGTCATTTTTTGAGCCGCCGGTGGTATAATACAGGGTATTGCCGAGCAATGTTTGATCGACAGCGGGAAATCCGGCCACCTCTTTTTTCCAAATTACGTCTCCGGTCGTCTGGTCGAGGGCATACAGATTTTGGGCGTTGCTGTGGAACAGGAGTTGGTCGTTCCAAAACCGCAGTCTGCAAACTTTGGAAGTCTCTCCTTCCTGAAATTGCCACAACTGAGCGCCGGTAGTGGCATTGAAACAATACACGTTGGCGCGCATACCCAGATAGATTCGGCCGTCGCGGATATGAATATTGCGCAGGTATGGAAAATAGTACTCACCGGCGGGCAGCGACACTTGTATTGTGCCCTGGGTGGAAAGGTTGAAAATCAGTAATTTTGATTTTGTAGTTTCCACAAAAGCGACGATCGTATCGCCTTCAACCGTTCGTCCCAATGCCGGGTCTCCCAGGTTGGTGACAGTTTGCGGATCATCCACCGAGTAACGGAACAACTCTTTTTGGGTCGCCATGTCGAACACGCCGATGACATAGTCCCGGTCGGTCATGGAAGCATCGTGAAAAATTCCGGCGACCAGCCCCTCAAAAGGAACTACAATCCCTTCATTGAATCCGCCTCCCACCGTCCCCAACATTTCGATTGCGCCGGTCGGGAGGTGCCGGCGCAATATAATGCCGCTTTTTGTCCAGTAAAGAAAATCGCCCTCGGCAAGGAAATAGCCAACCTTGACCGGGTTGGTCCAGCCAGCCTCCATGGTGACATGCCCGTTTTTGCCATCAATGACCACCAATTCCGAATCGTCATACCCTGTGACATAGTACACCTTGTTGTCATAGACAAAGGCTTGCAGCACGGTTTCGTCCAGGTTGATCACAGACGTTTGCCAGGCTAATGTCGGGGCGGGTTCGTTGGTTTGACATTCCGGGCCTTTGCAGGCGGTGAAAAGGCAGGTCAATAAAAGTGAAAAAAGTGTCGATCGGAGCATTGGTGTGTTGTTTGAGCGGGTGGTTTTGTAATTTCTATATTCAAAGGTATGCACTTGGGTTTTTCTTCCCTGATTTTGCCAAAAAAGTCATTTGACCAATATCGCTTTCCCGGTCTGCTCAAACACCCCTGCCTGAAAGCGGAACAAGTACATGCCGCCTGCCAGACCGCTTGCATCAAAAGTGCGTTCATAACTTCCTGCCCCCAGCGTTTCATTTACCAGCGTCGCCACCTTGCGGCCCGACAGGTCGTACACGCTTAGGGTAACAAATTCAGATTGAGGCAATTGGAAACTTACCTGGGTGGCCGCCTCAAACGGATCGGGGTAACAACCCAACAGTGCAAAACCTTCCTCGCCCCCGGAAGCAGTCACGCCGCTCAATGCGTTTTGCAGCCGCACCAGGCCGACATCGTAACCCGCTGCCCCGACAGTCGCTCCCACCATCACGATTTTGGCATCGCTTTGCAGCGCCATGGCGATACCAAAATCGCTGCCCGCCCCGACGGGCGTCAGGGCGATGCCATTGACGCCGAAAGTCGGGTCCAGACTGCCGTCGGTGTTGTAACGCACCACCGCAAAATCGTACCCCGACACAGGGCTGATGCCGTAGCCGGAGGCGAGTATTTTTCCATTGTTTTGAACAAGCACATCCCACAGAATATCCTCGCCTGATCCCACGGGCGTCGTCACCTTCCCGTTTGTGCCAAAAGTGTTATCCAGGCTGCCATCGGGGTTGTAGCGCACGAGGGCAAAGTCGTCGGAAGCCCCGATGGTGCTCGTTCCGCCCACGACGATCTTTCCGTCGGGTTGAATTGCCACCACCCTGCCCCTGTCGGAGACACCTCCGATGGAAGTGATCACTTTTCCGCCTGCGCCGAAACTGTTGTCAGGCGAGCCGTTGGGCAGGTAGCGCATCAGCGCGAAGGCAGGCACGCCGCCTGTCACCGCACGACCCGCGACCAGAATATTTCCGTCGGGTTGCACTGCGCAGAACCAGGAAAGATCGTCTGAGGTGCCTAAAGGCGTGATAACCCGCCCGCCGCTGCCGAAACCGCCGTCCAGACTGCCATTGGGATTCAGCCGCGCCAATCCGAAATCGTAATTGTTCCCGTTGTGAACGGGGCCGGTCAGCAGGATTTTTCCGTCCGCTTGCAGGGCGCAATCCCAGGCGTTGTCCTGCGATCCTCCCATGGGAAAAAAGGCCATACCGCCGGAGCCGAAGGAATTGTCGGGCGTGCCGTCGGCGTTGTAGCGCAGGGCGACAAAGTCGTAGGTCGAACCCGTCCAACCGTTGCCGCCCACGACGATCTTGCCGTCGGGCTGCACGAGCACAGACCCGCTGAGGTCCCATCCGCTGCTCACCGGCCGGATGATGATGCCGCCGTTGCCGAAACCGCCGTCGAGACTGCCGTCGGCGTTGTAACGCAGTACGACGATATTGTAATCCCCTTCCACCGTGCCGTTCTGGCTTTCTCCCGAAACGACGATTTTGCCGTCGGGCTGGACGGCAATGGCATAACCCGACTCATAGCCAGTACTGGTAGAGGTGATAACAGTTCCGCCGGAACCGAAGCTCATGTCGGGGGAGCCGTCCTGCGCGTGGATGAATGTGGGTAGCACTGTCAACACAAAAAAGTGGAGCCGGCATAGCGGAATTTTGATTGAGTTGCCCATGGAATGTTCGCGTTGAATGAGATTCAAAGTTACAGAACGCAGCGAAAAATTTTCCATTTGGAAGGTTTTTACCTGCAAATGGATTTTTTTTGCCCAAAAAATATGAAAACACTGTTACTGCTCGCCCATTTCATCGAACGCCTCAAAAGGTTGCGCGTCGTCCAGATATTCACCATCTACCTGCGTTACCTGATCGGCAGCGCGTTTGTGTTTGCCTCGGTGCCTAAGATTTTGGGCGAGCGATTTACGCGCATTCCGATCAGCAACCCCGTCGGTTTTTATTTTGAAGCGATGTACCAGACCGGGTTTTACTGGAATTTTCTCGGCTGGGGACAGATGATAGCCGCTGTGTTGCTCATGACGCAGCGGTTCGCAGCGCTGGGAGCGGTCCTGTTTTATCCGATCATTATCAACGTTTGGCTCGTCACCTGGTCGGTGGGTTTTCAAGGCACGCCGGTGGTTACATTCCTGATGTTTCTGGGCAATACGTACTTGCTGGTGTGGGAATACCGGCGACTCGTGCCATTGTTGCAGCATGAAAGCCGGCTTCAGATACCGCCGTCGGATTTCGATGATTCATTCATGCGCAAGCCGGTTTGGATTGGACTCGGCGTGTTGCTCGTTGGCTGCATTCTGGCTTTGGCTGCCGACCCGCGACACAAATTCTGGTACATCGGGTTGGGTTTTTTCACGGCATTGGGGTTGTTGGTTTATTACTTGTTTAGGGGGAAGAGGCCGGAAGGATAGTTTTGGAAAGTGGAAGCGGCGGTGTGAAGTTAGATCGTCGAGCTAATGCAACTTGGAAACCCATTTGTTTTTTCAATATTTGCTGCATTCAACATGAAATTGAAAACACGCTCATGGAAAAAACTGCATTTGAAAAACTCAAACTTGAACTTTCCGTACAAGCCAAAAACGGCCTCGATTTTATCGTCGCGGCGACTATTATCTGGCTGATCGTGGCATACATCTGGACATTGCCATATTCATCGTACAATAAAAGTATTTTCACCTTCATAGTCGGCAGTGGCACGATTCCGCTGGCCTGGCTTTTTTCCAAAATATTGAAAACCAATTGGAAAACGCCGGGCAACCCGCTCGAACCGCTGGGTTTGTGGCTCAATTTTGCCCAGTTGTTTTACTTCCCCTTTCTGGTTTTTATCCTGCTGAAATACCCCGACTACTTTGTGATGACATATACCATTATCACGGGCGCGCATTTTTTCCCTTATGCCTGGTATTACAGGTCGACGGCTTATGCGGTTATGGCGGGCGTTATTTCGCTGGGGGCCATGCTCATCGGGCTTGTTTCGGCGGAGTCGGAGATGTACCGCATCCCTTTGTTTATGGCGGCTTCGCTGGTCGTTTTGGCTTTTTGGCTTTTTGCTGCGTATAAGCGAAATGAGCGGGAATGGAGGCAGGGGGCGTGATTTCTTTGCGTTTGAATAAATCAGGGAGGCATATACGTACGTGGCAAGCGGTCAAAAAACGGGAAACGTGGTTATCACTTTTGAATGAGCGCAAGACCTTCCATTTTTACTTTAAGACGCTCGAATCGGCAACTTATAATCTCACGTTACGCATTGGCAGGATGAGAACACCGAGCCGACCGACATGGAAAAACCCGACGGCATACATCTCTCCAGCCTTGATTTCAAGCCGATGAAAATGGGCAACCTCCTCTACCACGAAGGCCCGCTGCTGTCGCATTTTGTGGACGAGGAAAATCCCTCCAACCACTACTTCTATAAATGGCGCGACTGAGGAAGGAATTGATGAAGAAGGCGGCGCTGTGAGTTTTTGTGCTTGGCAGTTCGTAGAAGCATGGCGGATAAAACACATTACGAAGTCTTGGCACGAAGAAGACCAAACAAGGAAGAAAAAAAGCCTTGCACGGTGTTGCCTAATTAGATACCTTTGCCTTAAATTTGACCCATGCCAGAAGTTGACCGGATTTTTGGAATCCGTATTTGCGTGTTTAGCCGCGACCATTTGCCGCCTCACTTCCACGCATTTTATGGAGAATATGAAGCCCTGATAGATATTCGGGAAGCCACAGTGATTGCTGGAGGATTGCCCCGCCGCAAATTGCGTGAAGCATTGGAATATCTAGCCCAAAACCGCAATGACCTTTTGGAAACCTTTTATCAACTGAACCCACAACTCAGACAATTATGAAGTCGTTGCCAAAAATTGCCCGAATCATCAAAGTTGAGCCGTTCAAAATTACCATGCTCTGGAACACGTCGGAGATACGGGTGCTGGATTTTGGGCCGCTTCTCGAGATATGGGAAAAAGAAGGAGACACCAAGATGGCTGCACTCCGGGATTGGGAGGTTTTTAAACAAGTGACCCTTTCCGAAAATCGCACACTTTGCTGGCCAAATGTTGCTGTTTCGTTCACTTTCAAAAAAGAAACCCGTTCATCGCCCCTCGAACTGGACGCACAGGAACTCTATAAACAAAGTCAGTTGGTCAGAAAAGTAACGGGTGCTTCTATTGGCGCCATGTTCCGACAGGCGCGTGAAAAGGCAGGGCTTTCGCAGTCGGATGTCGCCCTCAGTAGCGGCACTACCCGGAATTACATTTCTCGAATCGAAAATGGTAAATCGGACATACAGTTGGAGACCTTTCAAAAGATTGTGGAGTTGGGCATCGGGAAAAAGGTTGTCATTGAGATTCGGTGAAAATTATTGCAACGCTTTGACATGGAAAAACTCGACGGCATACAACTCTCCGGCCTTGATTTCAAGCCGATGAAAATGGGCGACCTGCTCTACCACGAAGGCCCGCTGCTGTCGCATTTTGTGGACGCGGAAAACCCTTCCAACCACTACTTCTACAAATGGAGCGACAGCGTTGACACCGTCCACCGCTGGATGGTTTTCAAAGTGACGGAGCGCAATCTGAGCGATTTTTTCCAACACAAAACCACGCTGCTCGACATCATCCGCCGCAATGCTTTTGTATATTTTGTTGATGTAGAGCCGAACCTGAATACCCGCCAAGTCATGCTTGTTGCCACAGCCAACATCCCGCCGAAGTATCTACCTCTCATGGGTTCGGGTTTCGATGAAAAAGGCTACGAGGATTACGCCCTCGAACTGAAAGGCAACATCAGCGCCTACCGCAGCACTTTGAACCGGCTGAGGAAGGAATTGGTGAAGAAGGTGGCGTTGTGAGTTTTTGCACTTAGCGGCTCACGCGGGTGTGGAGGGTAAAACCCGAAGGATGATTTCACACCGGCACAGCCCGGCGCGAGCGGAAAGACCAAGCGAGGCGGAAATGACTTATTTTTGATTTAACTTATTCCAAAATTTTTCGAAGAAGTCATCCATAAGTTCTGCGTTTTTGACCAATAAAAATTCATTTTTTAATTCGTTTTTTTCGTTTAAAGCCCGAGATTGAATTATGCCGCGTTCAGCATCGAATAACAGGTCGCTGATTCTATATGTTATCGTATCTTTTGCTTCAAACATTTTTAAAAAGTTCAGACCGACATCCTTTGAGTTTTTGCCCAGCAGAATATAGCGATTTTCAGATTCTGTTACCATAAGTTGGACACTGGCGCCAGAGTCTCTTAACATGATTTCCTCAACAATCTTATTTCCAAAACGCCCATTCATGCCCTGAAATGGCGTGAGATTCAGAGCATAATTGGGAGGTAAATCATTTCTATATCTATTTTTTCTTCTATTCCTTTCAATATTGAGTATTCCAAAAATATTGTTTTCTTTGATTGAATCTATTTTTTCGGAAGCATAATAGCAAGCCGCATAAAGCGCATTTTTGTCATTGAAAAACAGCAAATGGGGGTCATAATATGCCGGGTCTTCAGAAGCATTATATAACAAAATCAAATTATTCTGAGTTTGAAAAATTTGATCAGATTGAACCAGGATTTTCTTCGTAAGTGTACTGCCCAAAGGCATTTCTTCATATATGTCAATTCTATATTTTTTGACACAGCTCACCATTATCAAAAAATGTAGTACAAAAACTGCTGTTTTCATCATAATTCATCCTTTAGAATTGAATAAAGTTCCTGCGAAATGTCGAGCGAAACACCAAAGCCAAAAACTGAAACCAGCAACCTTGCAACCCCTTTATCCCACCTCCTCTCCCCACAACATCTCCACAATCCGCTGTATGCCAGCCGGCAAGTAGCGCCGGTAGGTGCTGAACGACATAATGCTCAACGGATATTCCCTGGCGGGTTCTGCCCATGTTGTTCACGGTAATTGCCGATGTATTCCTGCTCGATGCGTTCGGCAGTCGCCCTGCCGGAATGCCGACAAGCAGGATTTTCGCAAAAAATTTGTTGAAGCCCGCGCCCAGATTCAGGAAAGTCACTTGGAGGCGCATCCTTTTCGACATTCCGTCCGCTCCGATTTTTCCCGCGCTGATGCCGTATTTGAAAAGGGCGTTTGTCCCCCACTCGTAGATGCCGTACAAATGTTGCAACTTGTTGTTTTGTTTGGAATTGCCGTGTTCCGACATGGCAGAGGCGGGGAGTTGGAGATATTCAATTTGCGTTTTTCCAACCTGCTTTGTTGCTGTACGTTTCCACATTGAAAGCAGACAGATAGTCCCAACTCATGCCTGTTTTTTGCTCGAAAGCATCGCTTGCCACGTACAAGAGCGGCTCAAAATCCATGTCTTTCGGCATCAATTCCGGGTTTTTGAGGATTTTCTCATACGCTTCTTTCCCGTTGGCGACTGCGCAACAACGCACATACAAGAAATAATCAACTGAAAAATAAGCGTCTGGCCGCCAGGCGCTTTCGCCTATGTGCCGGGCGTATTCCATCCCGTCGAGTAAGTATAATTTTTGTGACAAGATGTCGGCGAAATCATAAATCTGGCGAACTGGTAAGGCCGTCAAAGCATTCACCAGCGGCGCCGTTACCGCGTCGTCGTCGCCTTCTTCGCTCCAGTCCAGCAGGTCAATCAATTCCCAAAAGCGTTGTTCGGTCAATAAGCCATCCGTTCGGTGTTGGCCGATTTCGATATTCAACTCGGCATCCGGGTATTTTTCCTGCAAGTCCTGGAACATATCGGCGTCCACATTGCGGAGCGGAATTTTGATTGTGTTGCCCATTATTATATTAAGTTGAATGAGATTCAAAGATATGAGTTTTTGAAGTCCAACGTTTTTTCAAATCAACTTTCGCAAATCCAACTCGAAGCCCGGACAGACATCTTCGCCGGAGAGCGAGCGGTCGAAGCCGTCGAGTTCTTCTACTGGCTGGCCGGGGTGATAGATGTAGGCTTTTTTCATTTTCGGGTCAATAAGCCAAGTGAGTCGCACACCATTGGCGAGCCATGTGTCCGTCATTTTCTTTTTCAATTTGCCCATGCGGTCGCTCGAAGAGCGCACTTCCATGACAAAATCGGGCACGAAGGGGGCGAACTTTTTGCGCTGCGTAAGGGTAACTGCGGCTATTTTTTCATCCGATGCCCAGGCGCCGTCGGCGGAGCGCACCGAACTGTCGGGGAGTTTGAAGCCGGTGGTGGGACTGAAAGTGCGACCTTTTTGATATTGTAGCCACCAATTGTACAGGAGGCCGTGCGCGTCGCTTTCGGCGATTCCGCCGTCGTAGTCAACAGGAGGCATGATGATGAGTTTTCCGGTTTTGTCCATTTCGACACGGAGCTCGGGGTTCTCCGCGCAAAACTCCATGAGTTCGGCGTCCGTCAAACGGCGACTCGGTTTGAATTCCGTCTCAGCGCCGATGAACCAGCGGTGTTTGATTCGGATAGATTGATGTGTATGTACGTTGCCCATAACGGGTAATTTTTGAACAAAAATAGGTAAATTTTTTCAACCCTGAAACCATCCCCATTGCCCCCTCGTGCTTGCACCTGGCGCAATCCCGCGCGATATCAAGCGCAACGCCCAACCCTGAAACCCTGAAACCAGCAACCTTGCAACCCCTTTATCCTACCTCCTCCCCCCACAACATCTCCGCAACTCTTTGTGTCCCAGCCGACAAGTATCGCCGGTACGTACTAAACGACATATTCAAAAAATCCGCCGTTTTTTCCTGACTGCCCACCGGGTTGATGAAGGTGCGGTACAGCACCCGGTGGTATTTGCCGTCGATGGGCGATTCCTCGATTTCCTTGACGGCTGCGAGGATTTTGTCTTTCAACACCCCCACGCGCTCGCCGTCCGAAGCATCCGAGCCGGAGCGATGAACGATGAATTTGGAGCGGACGAGCGGGTTTTGCAGCAGTTGGTTGTTGTTGTGAAAATGCCGCAGCGCCTCGGACACGCTCTCGCTGAACTCTGCCTCGCTCAGCACAACCACCTGTAACTGTTGCGTTTCCGCCGCCAGATCGGCGGCGATGCCCACCTCGCGTTTGCCCATAAGTTCGAGCCAGGAAAGCGGCGGGCGCATCCGCCAGTCGTGGACGTAGAAGCCGAACGGGATGCCGTTCACCTCGAAATCGAGTTCCGGTACATGGGAGAGGTCGGCGTAGCTGAGCACGGCTTTCCAGAATTCGGGCTGCACCACTTCGAGAAAACTCACCGCGAGCCCCGGCGTGAAGTAGTATTGCACGATGGTCAGGAACATACTGCTTTGCAGGGGCGACACCTGCTGGTGCGTCTCGTTGGCCATCCACATCCGGAAAATGGCCGACTGCTCGCCCTGCCGCAGGTGGAGGTGGCGGTTTTGGTAGTCGATGACTTTTTGCGTCACTGCGTCGGCGAGTTTTTTCTCCGCGACGAGTTCGTGACCGTTGATTTTCAATACAAAAGCGTTGGCTTGTTTCGCCCCGTCGCGCCAGACCCAGATTTGCGCCGCCGGGTTTTTTGCCCAAAAATCGAAGGTCGCAAGGCTCTCCGCGCCTTCGTGTTGGCGGATCATGTCGTGCAGCAACGGCAAATCGCTGGCATTTGCCACGTCCACCCAAAAACTGCCCGTTTCCTGCCACTCGAAAAAGGGTTTCACCACGGGGTTCATGCGGTGCAGGAAGATGAGGTCGAAGAGCACGCGGCGTTGCGTTTCACCCGTCGCTTCTTTCAATTTTCGGTGGTAATAATGTCGCGCACGGTTGTGCAGTTCGGCGTTCCAGTCGGGGTGCCGCCATTTCAGGTCGGCGCACAAGGCTTCGCGGGCGATGTCGTGCGGGTAAATGCCTTCGCGGCCAATCGAGATGAACGACAAGCCGCACATCCAGTTGAAAAGTTCGCTGGCGTCCTCCACGCCCATGACCTCGGCGAGCAGCGATTCGGTGAGCAAATTGACGATGGAACAGACTTCCAATGCCGCCCGGTGCATGGGGCTCGGCACCTGGCGCACAAAGAGTTGCAGCAAGGTGCGGATTACGTCGGGCGATTCGTCGGGGCTGAAATTTTTGTCGGGATATTGCTCGTAAATGTCCGCCACGACCGAAAGCGCAAGCGGGTGGCCGTGCGTAAAATCGAGAATCGGCTGGATTTTTTCCTCCGGCATATTGCGGCGGCGTAGGTAATCCTCGGTTTCTTCGGGGCTGAAATTGCGCAGTTGAATGCTTTTCATCAGCGCCTTCCAGCCGGGATCGCTGAGCCAGGCGATAGAAGGTGCGTTGCGTCCGCAGATGACGGTGAGTATGTTGGCGGGCAGGTTGGGCAGGAAATCCGTGCGCACCCAGTCGTCGATCGGGCTGATTTTTTCGTAAGTGTCGATAAAAACGACCGCCCTGCCGGGCAGTTCGCCCATCGCCTCGAACACATCCTGCCCGGCGGCTACAGATTTCCCCAAACTGACGCGCACCGCTTCCATGAAGCCGACAGGATGGGCTTCCACTTCGCGGGCGTCGACGAGCAGGTGGCTCATTTTGCGCTCGTTGCACAGGTCGGTGAAATGTTTGAGCAGGGTCGTTTTTCCCTGCCCGCCAGGGCCGTAGACAGTGAGCAGCACACAGTCGGGAGCGGGGGCATCGAGCAGGCGCTCGAAGGTTTCAATTTCGCGCTCGCGGCCCACAAAAGAGCGGCGGCGGGCGGCAGAGAGCAATTCTGCGACGGAGGCCATGTTCAAGAAGGTTTCAAGGTTTAAGGGTTGAAAGGTTTCAAGGTTGGTGGCACGCTTCAACCGAACGACGGGCGGGAAAGGGGTGTTTTGTGGGCGAAAAGTACGGGAAAAACTAATAAGAGTCATTAAAGTCATTAAGAGTCATTTTCCAATACAGGGCTTTCCTACAAATGTGAAATGAAGTGTTGTGAAATGAGGTGTCATCGCGGAGGAACGGAGCGGTGAAATCTCATTTCACGCCGCCACTTCGAGATGTCACCTGCTCGTTCCTCGCAGATTACACCTCTGCGCTATTGCTCACATTTTATAGGAAAGCCTTGTTTCACAATACCACCCAATTACTCCTAATTACTTTAATAACTCTTAATGACCCTTCTTATTCGCCTTCCGAATCCCCCACGCAATCAACCCCGTGAAAAGCGCCAACCCGCCGAACAATGCGAAATAATTGATACGGTCTTTAAAAACCGCGAGAAAAACAATTGCCACGAGAAAAACTGTCGGCACTTCATTCAAAGCGCGGTATTGGATGTGGGTGAATTTGGAAGTGCCGTTTTCCAAATTGCGAATGTGACTTTTCAAATAATGCGTATAGCCGGTGAGCAAAATCAGAAAAGTCAGTTTCAGGTGCATCCAGCCTTCGCGCAGCCACGCGGATTGAATAAACAACATCGTCACTCCGAAAAACCAGGTGATATTGATAGCGGGACTTATAATGATTTTGTAGGCTTTCCACTCCATCTCGGAGTATTGCCGCGCCAATGTGGTGCGCTCAGGTTCGGCTTTTTCCAGTGCCATAGCGTGGTACACCATGATGCGAACGAGGTAGAACATCCCGGCCATCCAGGAGACCATGCCGATGAGGTGAAGGGATTTGGAGATGGAGTATAAAGTGCTGATAGTCATGCCGATGTGATTTTTAACCCTGCTCCCGAATCCTCCCTTTCGGGTTGAGCCGGTCAGTTTTAATTTTGATTTACGATGAATGGATTACAGGATGAACTTCTTACTTCACCATCACCGCCACTTTCCCCACAATCGCAGCGACCAATCCCTGCACGTCACCTTTTTTCCCGGCCACCTGAAATTCGCCTTTCGACTCCTTACCCTTGAACAGCCGCCCGCGCACTTCCACTGCGTCGCCGTTGACCTTGTAAAGCCCTTTCATGGAAAAGGCGTTTTCGTACTCTTTGACATCCACAAAAATGAGTTCGGCCTGCGCACCTTTGGCGGTAATTTCCCGGAAATAATTTTCCAGGGCATCCGTCAGGCCCAGCACATCGTCGAAGGATTCTTCGTCCTGAAACACATTGCGGATAAACACCGGCTTCACCTGCGCCACCGAAATCTTCGCTTGCTCATTCACGATGCCGATGTCGAAACTCGCCCCGCCCGTCGGGAAAGCCAGCACGGGCGTCTGCACCCCGCCGATGCCTTTGGCGAGTTCCGGCACTTTGTCGCGGGAATACTGGAACAGCGTCATCACGTCCACACGCTTGTCTTCCGTGAGCGCCAGACCGCTCATGCCCTGCAACAGGCTGTAAGTCAATAAGCCCTGCCCGTATTGGCTCGCCTCGTAACTCACCTTGTCCGCCGCGCTGCCGGTGAGGATGAACATGCCGGTGCGGTCTTTCATGCGGTCGAGGGCGCGGATTTGGGAAGGGTCGAGGTTCTTTTGGGCAATCGTGGCGAGTGATTCCACCACTTTACCCGCGTTGCAGGCGTCGAGTATCATCACCTGTTTTTGGGCGGGGATGGCCGTGAGCCACTGCGTGAATTCATTGGACGAAATCGTGTAGTTGTCGCGCACGACGGGGTCGCTGAGGTCTTCGCTGCCGATGTCTTTGGTGAGGTAGTAGAACTGCTCCTTTTCCGCAGGGCCGTAAGCGAGGCCGTGACCGGAAAAATAGACCACCAGCACGTCTTGCGGCTGCGCTTTGGCGGCTAAATCGGAGAAGGCTTTTTGGATGTTGGTTTTGCTGGCTATGCCGTTGTTGGCGTCCCCGCCAACAACTCCGCTGATCGTTGAGAACAGCCGCACCTGCGTTCGGTCGCTGCCAAACAAGGCGCTGCCGGTGCTTTGGAAGGCTTTCGCCATCGCTTCGGCGTCCAGATCCGCGAAGCGCAGGTCGAGGCGCTCGCCGGCGTAGTTGGAGGTGCCGACGACTAGGGCATACATACGGGGTATGGTCTTTTTGCCCGCCTTCGCCAAGGCTTCGGCGGGTAAAGCGGGTGAAACAGGCCGATATTCCAGTTGATATGCCTGACTTTTCAGCCAGCCCTCAGCGTTGTAAACCCTGAGTGCGAGGGTGTTGACCGTATCAGTGAGGTAGTATTTTGCGAAGTCATTCAGGTCGAGGTTCAGGCTTTTCAGCCGTTTTGGGTTGATGTCTTCCTGCACTTCCTTGCCGTTGATGAACAGGCTGAGTTTGCCTTGGCCGCCAGAGCGCTCGGTCAGCGTGATGTTGAGCCGGTTTTTTTCGATGCTCGCGTTGATTTCAGGATAGAGCGCCACCTCGGTGAACGCAGTGACATCGCGCAGTTCGCCTTTGTCGAAGCCCATGATCTTGGCCAGCAAGCCAGGTTCATAGTATCGCTCCTTGAGTTGGTCGAGTTCGATGACGTCGAGGCCGACGACGTAGTGCATGAGGTTCATGGCGCCGGGGGAGGCGTCGAAGAGGCCGGAGGGGGTGGTGACGACCCAGTCGGTGGAGTCGAGGGCGATGAGGGTGATGAGTTCCTGGCCGGTGGCGGTAGACCAAAGTTTGGTGGTTTTGTCATGGCTGCCGGTCAGCACTGACTTGCCGTCGGGAGAAAAGGCCACCGACCAGACCTCGTCCATATGACCTCTAAATATTTGAATCTCCCTGCCTGACAAATCCCACAATTTCGCAGTTTGGTCAAAACTGCCCGTCAGCACTGTTTTGCCGTCCCCGAAGCAATCGGGACAGGTAGGTGAAAAAGTCACCGATAAGATGTCATTCGCATGACCCCTAAATGTTTGAATCTCGCGGCCTGACAAATCCCACAACTTCACTTTGATGTCAGAACCGCCCGACAGCACTTTTTGGCCGTCAGGCGAAAAAGCCACCGACCAGATGGAGTGCGTATGTCCAATAAATGTTTGAATCTCACGGCCTGACAAATCCCACAACTTTGCCGTGTTATCAGAACTGCCTGTCAGCACCGTCTTGCCGTCGGGCGAAAAAGCAACCGACCTGACGGCGTATGCATGACCTGTAAATGTTTGAATCTCACGGCCTGATAAGCCCCACAACTTCGCCGTTTTGTCCGAACTGCCCGTCAGCACCGTCTTGCCGTCGGGCGAAAAAGCAACCGACCTGATGGCGTGCTCATGACCCGTAAATGTTTGAATCTCACGGCCTGACAAGCCCCATAACTTCGCCGTCTTGTCCGAACTGCCCGTCAGCACCGTCTTGCCGTCGGGAGAAAAGGTCACAGAATTGACAGCATACGCATGACCCGTAAATGTTTGAATCTCACGGCCTGACAAATCCCACAACTTCGCCGTCTTATCAGAATTACCTGTCAGCACCGTCTTGCCGTCGGGCGAAAAAGCAGTCGACCAGACGGTGGAAGCATGTCCCGTAAATATTTGAATCTCGCGGCCTGACAAGTCCCATAACTTTGCCGTGTTGTCCGTGCTGCCTGTCAGCACCGCCTTGCCGTCGGGAGAAAAAGCAACCGACAAGACATCAGACACATGACCCGTAAATGTTTGAATCGCACGGCCTGACAAGTCCCACAACTTCGCTGTTTTGTCCGAACTGCCCGTCAGCACCGTCTTGCCGTCTGGCGAAAAAGCAGCCGAACTGATAGCGTCCTCATGTCCTGTAAATGTTTGCATCGCACGGCCTGACAAGTCCCACAACTTCGCTGTTTTGTCTGAACTGCCCGTCAGCACCGTCTTGCCGTCGGGAGAAAAAGCAACCGACAAGACATCAGACACATGACCCGTAAACGTTTGAATCGCACGGCCTGACAAGCCCCACAACTTCGCTGTTTTGTCTGAGCTGCCTGTCAGCACTGTCTTGCCGTCGGGAGAAAAAGCAAGCGAACTGATAGCGCCCTCATGTCCTGCAAAGGTTAGGATTTCCCTGCCCGACAAGTCCCACAACTTCGCTGTTTTGTCTGAACTGCCCGTCAGCACCGTCTTGCCGTCAGGAGAAAAAGCCGCCTCTTCGACAGACGTAAATGTTTGAATCTCATGGCCTGACAAGTCCCACAATTTCGCTGTTCCGTCCCAACTACCCGTCAACACCGTCTTGCCGTCGGGTGAAAAAGTTACCGACCTGATGGCGTGTTCATGACCCGTAAATGTTTGAATCTCACGCCCCAGCAAGTCCCACAACTTCGCCGTGTTGTCCCAACTGCCCGTCAAGATGTATTTGCCATTCGGCGAAAAAGCAACGGCATTGATTGCATCCGTATGCCCAATCGGCACGACCAACCTTGGCGCCTGCCCCCACAAGCCACCCCAGCCAAAAACCAAAAAGAAAAAAGAAAATACTGTTTTCATCGGCATCGAAAAATGTTGAAAACAAGGTGCGTGTGCACGTAAAGTTATGGGGTGTTTTTGGAAAATGGCACAGAAAACAAAACAACGCTTTTCCCACAAATCCCGAAGGGATTAAATATGAATAACTCCGGGTGAAACCCGGGGCAAACAGCACAAACGAAGACGGCAACCCTGAAGGGGTTGAATCGCAGTGGGATGGCATCTATTCAACCCTTTCAGGGTTGCTCACCGTAACTCTCCACCCGCTCCGGATTGCATCCGGGGTTATTCATTTTCAATCCCTTCAGGATTTTCCAAGCCGAAAATGATTTCCTATTGCACACAGTAGAACGACTGAGTCCGTTTACTCCAGGTATTTTTCGTCAAATTCAACCCTGTGCTCTTTTAACAAATCAATCAATTCTTCACGAAAAGTCTTCTTTTTATGGTGTTCCTCCTGGTTTATTACGTATTCAATCAGGTTATTTTTAGCTTCGATGGAATATGTAAATGCTGCGTATCCATCCTGCCAACCGCCGAAATGTTCGAACAAACGCCGTCCTTTGATATAGTCCGAACTGGCGATTTTGATGTCTTTTATCAGGTCAGCAAGTGCCACAGAAGGATGCAGGTGCGTCACGATATGCAGATGATCTTCCACGCCGTTTAGCCTGTAGAGGTGGCACTTTTTATTTTTGAGAATGCCCCAAATATATTTGAAGAGTTCGGGACGATTTTCTTTCGTGAGTGTGCGTTCGCGTTTTTTTGTGCTAAAAACAATTTGATAGAGGATTTGTGTGTAGGTGCTCATAACTATGATGATATTATGCCTTCAACCGCACCGCGGTAGTCCGGGCAGGTGAAACGTGTTCTTTTTTGCCCGCTAAAAATCCTGAAGGGATGGGGTATGAATAACTTCCAGCGAAACCCGGAGAACCCTCTGCTAACCCCGAATGGGGTTCAATATGAATAACTCCGGGCAAAACCCGGAGGAAACAGCGGAAACGAAAGCGGCAACCTTGAAGGGATTGAATATATTTCCCTGACATTCAACCCCTTCAGGGTTGTGGGAGATTTATCGTGTCACTGCTCCGGGTTGCACCCGGAGTTATTCATATTGAACCCCGTTCGGGGTTGTTCAAGGTTTTTAATTACGATTGGAGTTTACCCGCCGGGTACGAACCACTCATTATTTGATTTGCAACCGGCGTTCAATAATACGCTCTACTTCATTCAGACCCAATATTTTGACAGTGGCTATGCTTGTATTCGGGCTCTGGCTTTGGTCATGCGGAAAATATGTTCCAAAAAGACAAACTGGTCCAGCTCTTCCTTTTCTTCAGGAGTAATTTCGCCTTCCCGGTTGCGCTCGAGGAGGTAGGAAGCGCGCTCCTGCAGATCGGCCGGCAGCTTATAGGCGAGAATATCCTTTGGCTTCGAGGATGAAGCCAAAAATTCCACTACGGAATCGACGAGTCGGTTGGCAACCATATCTGGTGGTATTTTGAACAAAATTAAGTTGTTTTTGCCTAATTATCATATTTTCCGGGTGAAAATTTCATTTGTCCGGCTTTCGTAAAATGAGATGCCATTTCACGGGTACTAATAATGTTGAAATCAATGTGTGTGCGCCGGTAAAGTTAAGGGAGTCAGGTGTCCGATTTTTTCGGACAACTGAAAATAGCCAAGCTCATCGCAGCAGACGGAGAACTGTCCCAATTTTTGGGACGGTTCTCTGCCAATTTCCTACTTTTGACCTTCAAGACCAACTCCTTGCATATCAATGGCAACACCCGTACCCACTCCTCCCGACCTCACCACCCCCGAATGGGACAAAGTGTTCAAGCCCCTGCTCTTCGACCTCGGCCGCCAGAAATGCGTGCTGCTGCTGGGCCCCGAACTGGCGCGCAAGGCCGGGCGTTCGCTCCGGGAAATGCTGCGGGAACAATTGGAACAAAACCACGCCGACGATATTGCACACTTCCACGAGCGCGACAACCTGTTTTTGTTTCAGAACAAAGCTGCCAAATCGGAGGTGCAGCGCACGGTGAGCCTGTTTTACGAAGAAACGAAACCTGACCCGGGCGTGTATGAAAAAATCGCTTCGTTGCCGTTCGCACTCACAATTTCTACCAGCCCCGACCACTTCCTGCTTTCGGCGCACCCAAAATCCGACCGGCCGCATTTCGCATTTTTCAACCACGTCGGGGAAAACGACGAGGATGTCCTCGACAAATGGGAGCGCGACAAACCCCTGATTTACAACCTCTGCGGCTCGGTGCACGAAGACGTCTCTCTGGTGCTCGACTACGACGACCTCTACCGGCTGCTGCAAACGGCGATGGGTACGCCCGGCCTGCCCAAAAAGGTTCGCCGCACGCTCGGCGAAGCCCGCTCTTTCTTTTTCATTGGCTTCGATTTCGACAAATGGTACACCCAGTTGTTGCTGCGCCTGCTGCGCGAAGACAACTCGCCGATGCAGGTGGCGCTCAGCACCCAACTCGGCAACAAGGACAACCACACGTTTTTGCTCAAACAGTTCAATATCAAGTTCATCGGCGAGGGCGACGCCTTCCTCGACGAACTCTGCCGCCGCTGGCAGGAACAACAAAATGAAGGCGGGGCAGCCGAAAAACCGGACAAACACCTCGTGCTGAAACTGTTGAAGGAAGCGAAAACCGCCCGCGCTTTGGAAGTCCTCCTGAAACTGATCACCGCGCCCGAGGACAAAGACATGGCCATGATGGTTAGCAACTGGTACCACAAGTGGGAGAACGACACGAAAGCCGGCACCGAAGACAGCCGCAACCTCGATACCCTCTACAACCGCGTGGTGAAAAACATCCATGACCTCGCCTCCAACCTGCCCGACTGATGATGACCACACGCAGCCACCGCTACCCGGGCGTCCGCCCGTTCGAGACCCGTGAAAAACACTTGTTCTTTGGCCGCAGCCGCGACATCCGGGAACTCTACGACCTCATTTTGCTGGAAAAACTCGTCGTGCTGTTTGCCAAAAGCGGCTACGGAAAAAGTTCGCTGCTGAAAGCGGGCATCATCCCACGCTTTACCGACCCCGACGCGCCGGAAAGCAGCCGGTACCGGCCGATAGAAATCCGTTTGGGGACATATATCCCCGGGAAATCAGCTACGCCGCTGGAGGCGGTAGTCAATGCGCTCGAAGCGATTCCGGTCGAGCAAAATGTTGCATTTTTGACAGCCCTCACGTCGGAGGTTCGGCTTTGGCACCAATTTAAAATGCGGCAAGCGGCATCAACCCCACCCTCCACCTACGTTCCTTCGGCGGATAAACCAGCCCCTCCCCCGAATGGGAGGGGAGTTACATCCGAAGAAGGGGAGGAAACAGATTTGGGGCAGCAGCCGGGGATGTCTCGTTTTTTACTGATATTTGACCAGTTTGAAGAATTGTTCTCCTATCCCGAAGAACAACAGGCACAGTTCCGCGCCGAAATGGCCGAACTGCTGTACAAGGAGATACCGCAGGATGTTCGCCTTGCGGCGGCGGCCTGCACCCGTGAGCAACGCGCTTTTCTCGCCGCGCCTTTCGACGCCAAAGTGGTGTTTTCCATCCGCGCCGACCGGCTCAGTCTGCTCGACGGCATGAAAGACCGCCTCCCGGCCATCCTCCACCAGCGCTACGAACTGCAAGCCCTCGATGCGCGGCAGGCCCGGGAGGCCATTGTGATGCCCGCTGCGTTGCCCGTCGCGCTGTTGGGCGCCGGAGCGGGGCCGGAGTTCGAATACGGCAAAGACGCCCTCGAAAAAATGCTGCGCGAACTCTCCGGCAAGGACGCAGCCAACCGGGGCCGCATCGAGGCATTTCAATTGCAAATCGTCTGCGCATCCATCGAAAAGCGGGTGCTGGAACGCGGGTTGGCGACGGTGACGGCTGCCGATCTGCCTGATTTCGACACGGTTTATGAAGATTATTACAAAGACCGCATCGGCGAACTGCCGCCCGAAGAGCAACTGCCGGCCCGCCGCGTGCTCGAAGACGGCCTGTTGCTGGTGGACGCGCAAACGGGCGATGCCCGCCGCCTCAGCCGCGATTCCGTCGAACTGGCGCAAAGCCTCGGCGTTTCGCAGGATTTGCTCAAAAACCTCGAACGCACCTACCTCCTCCGCCGCGAACTGAACACACTGGGCGGCTACAACTACGAAATCAGTCACGATACGCTCATCGCCCCCATGCTGAAATCGCGCAAGGCGCGCGAGGCGACGCTGGAACAGCAACGCAGGGAGCAGGAACGGGTGGAAGCACTGCGCAGGGCGAAAGAGGCCGAAGAAAAAGCGAGTGCGGAAGCCGCCCGCCGCGCCGAAGCCGAACGCCTGCAGCATGTCGCCGAGCAAGCCAAACGGCGGGCAAATATATTTGCATTGGGCGCAATAGGATTGGCACTATTGGCCGGCATCGCATTTTTTATTGCAAAAAAACAATCGAACATCGCGAGAGCGGAAAACGCCAGGGCGCAATTGGCCACGCAAAAAGCCGAGGAAGAAAAAGTGAAAGCCGATTCCAGCGCGGCGTTTGCCCAACTACAGGAAATGAAGGCGGATACCCAGAAAGTCATTGCCCTGACAAAAGCCGAAGAAGCCCGTCTTGCGCTGGAAAAAATGGAAAGCGCCAACGTCAACCTCGTCGAACAGGCAATTACAGAGGCCGGGGCGGAAATCCTGGCTTTGCGCTACGATGCGGCGCTTTCCAAACTGCACAGCGCCGTTGCGCTTGGACAAAAAAAGCCGCAGGTAGCCAATGCCCTGCTCGAAATTGCTTATTTTTTGAATGAAACCGGTCGTCAGGCGGAAGCGCAAAAAGAAATGAACACGGTGGCTGCCCTGCTGGGGAAATATGCAGCACAGTCCAAAACAGGCGACCGGGCGGCACTCCGCTCGGCGATGCAGGCTATGTCGCCCGGCAGATTTGGCGAACTCGAAGCGCGGTACTATCCGGTCATGGTCGACCTGAAGGGCAGCGCAGGTGTTGCCGATTTTAAATTAGCCAAAACGGAAACCACTGTCCGGCAATACAATCTCTACCTGAGCGCCCGGGGAAAAAACATGCTGGACGAAACAAGCATCAAGCGACCGGGCTGGGGCTGGGAGGGCAATAATCCGGTTGTCTTCGTCAGTTGGTACGATGCCGTGCAGTACGCCAACTGGCTCAGCGAACAACGCGGCCTGATACCTGCCTATTCGATCGACCGGGAGCAAAAAGATTCCAACAACATCAGCGATATAGATAAACTGAAATGGACCGTTACGCTGCGTGAAAATGCCAACGGCTACCGTTTGCCATCGCAAGAGGAATGGATGTATGCCGCCCGCGGCGGCGCCAAACAAGCGGCGTTCGAATACGCGGGCAGCGACCGGCCCGACGACGTCGCCTGGCACAAAGGCAATTCCGGCAACCGTACCCAACCCGTGGGAAACAAGCCACCCAACGGCGCAGGTTTGTACGATCTCAGCGGCAATGTTTGGGAATGGTGCCGGGATTGGGACAGCGCTTCCTTCGGAAGATACCGCGTGGTGCGCGGCGGCTCGTGGAAAAACCTGGCCTCCAACTGCCGCATTTCAGAAACCGGTACCCGATCGCCGGATAGCCGGGACGATCAGTACGGTTTTCGGGTGGCGCAGGGGAAATAGCCGGACGTTCCGGCTCGCGCCGTCAATTTTTCAACATTGAAATTTTGTATAGTACATTACATTCCTGGTCATTTTAATTTTCTTTTAACCCCTTTTTTTTGATTTTTCCGATTTGCGGCAGGGTTTTGGACATGAATGGTGGATTTGTTTTTTTCAATAATCATTTATCACCTTTCATCTCACGAACTCGATGCGATTTATTCCATTCCTCTGTCTCCTTGCCTTCGCGCAAGTGAGTACCTTGGCGAATACGCCATTTGCGGTACAAAACCTTTCATTTGAAAATCTGAACCGGAATTTCCCGCCCGGCCCGTCTCCAGCCGATCCCGCTGAAAAAGGGCCGCTCAAAACATTGGCGCTTACCGTCAGTGTGGATTCCATTCACCACGTCAATTGCCTGAGAGCAACGGGCTACCTGTCCGTCGTCGCCGAAGGCGGTACGCCAGCGTACACTTTTGCCTGGAGCAACGGCCACACCGGGCCGGTGGCTACGAGTCTGGCCCCTGGCGCATACAGCATCACCGTTACCGATGGTATAGGCGCGACTGCCGAAGTGAGCGCGACGATTCTGCAGGATCTGACACCGCCTGTGGCAGATGCCGGCGGCGATTTCGTTGCGCAATGTGCCAATTCGGTTGTCAGCCTCAACGGTACGGGTTCATCAACCGGTCCCGGTTTCGCCTACCTGTGGACGCCCTCGAACGGCGGCGTTATTCAATCCGGTGCCACCACCCTCAGTCCGGTGATCAACCATACAGGCACCTTCACGCTGAAAGTGACGAACACTTCCAACGGCTGCACGGCAACGGACGCTGTCTTTGTCGGCGCTGCTTTTCAACCGCCGGTAGCCGTCGTGACAGGCGGGGCGATCAAGTGTTCCCAACCCCTCGTGACCCTTAGCGCTACCTTCGTCCCCAACAATATCATCTACCATTGGCAGGGACCAGGCGGATTTTCTTCCGACTTGACCGACCCGCAGGTTGGGATACCGGGCATTTACACATTTATCCTGACCGATACGATTACTACTTGTGCCGGAAACTTCAATGCGTCGGTGACCATCGATACCATCAGCCCGACGGCCACTGCAAGCGGCGGCGGCATCATTACCTGTGTGCAACCGACAGTGACTCTTATCGGCAGCGGCGCGCCCGCCGGTGTTACTTTCGCCTGGTCAGGGCCGAACGGGTTTACTTCGGTGTTCCAAAATACCAGCGTGAATGCTCCCGGCGATTATCTGCTGACGGTCACCAAACCTTCAAATGGCTGCACGGCAACGAGTGCGATCAGCGTAACAGCCAATGTTACTCCTCCTACTGCATCAGCCAGTGCGGACGGCACATTTTCTTGTGTGGTCAACTCGGTTCAACTTACGGGCGAAGGCTCGCCTGCCGGCGTTACCTTTTCCTGGTCAGGTCCGTTTAGTTACACTTCAAACGATCAGAATCCGACTGTTTTTGCTCCGGGCGTATATGTTTTGACTGTAAGAAACCCACAAAACGGTTGCAAGGCAACTGCCTCGGTCACCGTAAATTCCAACACCACCCCGCCCGGCGCCTCGGCTACCGGCGGCGTTAAAACCTGTGCCAATCCCCTTGTGACACTGAACGCTTCATCCGGCACACCGGGCGTCAGTTATGCGTGGTCGGGCTCCGGCGGCTTCTTCTCCAACCTGCAAAGCCCGCAAACAAGTCAATCGGGTACTTATTCCGTGACCGTCACCAATCCTGTAAACGGGTGCGTCAGCACGGCTACTGCCACCGTTACGCAAAACCTTACGCCACCAAACATACAGGCTACCACGACTACCGTAACATGCAACAACCCCAATCCCCAGATCGCAGCGAGTTCGCAGACGACGGGGGCTACTTTTTCCTGGGTGGGTCCCAACGGATTCACCGCCAATATACCTAATCCCCACGTGAGTGTCGGCGGCACATATACCGTTACGGCAACCAGCCCGATCAACGGCTGCACCAGTTTTCTCAATGTTTATGTAAACGAAAACACTACACCGCCATTTGTATATGCCGGTGAAGACCGCGCACTCAACTGCATTTTTACTTCAATTTTAGCCAACCCGATCGGAACGTCCACCGGCAATAATTTCACCTACCAATGGACTACCTGGGACGGTCATATCGTCTCCGGCGCCAATACCAAGTTTGCACGTTTCGATACGGTCGGCCACTACACCCTCACCGTAAAAAACACCCAGAACGGCTGCACGGCAGCAGACAGCATGGAAGTGACACAGACACCTCCGATGGCCGCTGCTGCCAATCCTTTGACCGCAGTTTCCTGCAATGGCGGCAACAACGGCTCCGCCAAAGCGACAGGCAGCGGCGGCAATGGTATTTACAACTATTCATGGTCGAATGGTTTGCATACGGCTACTGCCGGCAACCTGGCTGCCGGCACATATACCGTCACCATCACCGATGGAGAAGGATGTTCTGCCACGGCAACGGCTACCGTAACACAACCGCCTGTGCTGCAAGCGAATGTGACCACGACACCACAAACCATGGTGGGACTGAACAACGGCACCGCCGCCGTCGCCCCGGCCGGTGGCACCGCCCCATACACCTATCAATGGAGCACCGGCGCCACCACCACGAATATCGGCATGCTGGCGCCTGGCACATATACCGTGACGGTGACGGACAGCAAGGGCTGCACAAAAGTTAACACCGCTACAGTCAATGCCGTCACGTGTGCAATGACGGGCACTGTAGCGGCGACAAATCTGGAATGCTTCGGGGCCGGCAATGGCTCTGCGACCGCTAACATCAGCGGTGCAACCGGAACGGTGAGTTACCTGTGGTCGAACGGTGCGAATACCCAAACAGCTCTCAACCTCGCTGCAGGCAATTATACCGTTACATCCACTGATGCCAACGGCTGTTCGATCACACTTTCCAGTCAAATCACAGAGCCGCAACAATTGATACTCAGCGTGGCTAACCAGACCAATGTATTGTGTGCAAACAATCAGACGGGAACGGTCACCCTCGGTGTTTCGGGCGGCACTGCACCATACACTTATGCATGGTCGAACGGCGGTACCGGTGTGACGATTTCCAATCTGGCTGCCGGCACGTATACCTGCACCGTCACCGATGCAAAAGGGTGTTCACAAAATCTGCCGGTTCAAATCACCGCGACGGACAACAATCCTCCTCTATTGGTATTGAAAAACGTGAGTGTTGTGTTGAATGCTAACGGTCAGGCGACGGTAACTCCTGATATGTTCGATAACGGCAGCACGGATGAGTGCAATATTGCCAACTGGGCGATCAGCTCCACTTCGTTCGATTGCGGACAAGTGGGCTTGCGCACCGTCACCCTGACTGCTACCGATCAAAACGGCAATACGGCCACCGGTACGGCAACAGTAACCGTGACGGACAATTCCGTTCCTGTACTGACCTGCCCGCAAAACATAAATGTCTCCGATTGTAATGCCGTTGTGACGTACAACCTGCCGCAGGTGTCGGACAACTGCCCTGCAAACGCTGATCCCACGCTTCAAAGCGGTCTGCCATCCGGTTCAACTTTCCCGACCGGTACGACGGAACTGATTTATACTGCTACCGACCTCAGCGGGAATACCGGGACTTGCAATTTCACTGTCACCGTTTTTGGCAACATCAGTGTCGTCGAATCGGTCGTTCCGGCCGCTTGCAGCGGCGTATGCGACGGCAGTGTGTCGCTCACTGTTTCCGGCGGCAACGCGCCTGTGACAATCGCCTGGAGCAACGGGCAATCCGGAACCACGCTGACCGGCCTTTGCTCCGGCAATTACGAAGCCACCCTGACCGATGCTTCCGGTTGCTCCGTCACCCGGAGTATCGATATTGCTGTGCAGGATGCACAAGCCCCCACATTGACCTGCCCGGCCAATGTTTCAGTGGGTTTTTGCAATGCTGACGTAGATTTTGCATTGCCGCAGGTTACAGACAATTGCCCGGTCGATCAGCAGCAACTTCAGCTGATTGCCGGTAAGCCTTCCGGCTCAACTTTCCCGGTCGGCACGACCATGGAAACGTTCAGTTATACCGATGCAGGCGGCAACGCAGGCCAGTGCAGTTTTACAATTACGGTACGTCCGCAACTCAATTTGACTGTGGATCAGGTTAATAACGACCCGGGAGGCGCAGGGAACGGTAGTATCTCTATCACCATAAACGGCGGCAACGCACCTTTTACCTACGCCTGGTCGCGCAACGGACAACCCTTCGCCACGACTGAAGACCTAACCAATTTGTCCCAGGGGCAATACGCTGTGATCGTCACCGACGCCGACGGCTGCACCGTTGCCAGTGCTGTGCTGACCGTCAGTATTGTGGTGTCTGCCGGTGAGCCGGACCTTGATTTGTCCTGGTCTTTGTATCCCAATCCCGCGACGTCCGAAGTGTATTTGAAGATAAATGAAGTACCGCAGGGCGACTTGCGTTTGAGCATCTTCGACGCTGCGGGCCGGTTGTTGCAGGAACAGGACATACAGGTATCCGGCGCCGACCCGTTCCGGATCGATCTGGCCGGGCTGCCCGACGGCTGGTTGGTGTTCCGGCTTTCCGGCGAAAAGGAGTTTCGGGTTAAAACCTTGGTGAAAACCCGTTAACCGTCAGGTGTTGAGTTTATTGTGTACACTACGTTTGTCATCCTGTAAGGAACCGTCCACTCTACGGGCGGGTTTTCACTTGATCTACCCCTCGTAGAGTGGACGGTTCCTTACAGGATGACAAACGTAGTGTACACAAGAGGCTTACTCCGACGGATACTTTTATCAAATCACCACCCTTCTTCCCTCCGTCGCAGATAAGTGAATTGCTTCCACCACTTTGATGTCGTGCCAACCTTCTTCGCCCGGCACGAGCATAGCCGTACCGTTCATGATTGCCAGTGCGTCGTCGTCCATTTGTTTGGCCTGCTGGTTGGGGATTTTGAGGTTGAGCGCGCCATTGCTCGAAGCGCCCTGGATGCCGCTGTACGACTGGAACGGTTCGAGTTTGTACCAGCCTTGTTCGGCGGTTACGTTGAGATAATTCACGTTCATGCCGAGGCTGGTGGCACAGTTGGCCAAAGCGCCGGAGGGAAATTCCAATTGAAAAATGGTCGTCTCATCCGCCCGGTAGTAAATCTCGGGCCGGGTCGTTTTTTCCTGCGCCAGCACGGCGATGGGTTCTTCGCCGGCGACGTAGCGGGCTGCATTGAGCGAATAAACGCCCATATCGAACATAGCGCCGCCGCCCATGGCGCGGTTTTGTTTCCAGTGGTCGGTGCGACCGTCGAAGTAGCCCGCAGCCACCGAGATTAGTTTGACTTTCCCGAAAGTTTTGTTTCTGCCGTAGCCGATGATCTCCTGCGTATTCGGCTCGTGTTGCATCCGGTAGCCGATAGCAAGTTTTACCTTATTGTCGGTGCAGGCTTTGATCATGGCTTCGCATTCGGCTGCCGTCATCGCCATCGGTTTTTCGCACCAGACATGTTTGCCGGCGTTGGCGGCCCGGACGGCGTATTCCCGGTGCAGCACGGGCGGCAGCACCACGTACACCACGTCGATGTCGGGGTTGTCGGCGATTTTATCGAAGTTGTCGTAGTTGTAAATGTTTTTGTCGGCCAGTTTGTGTTGCTTTTGCCAGCGTTCGGCCTTCTCCGGCGAGCCGGTGACGATGCCTGCGAGGTAGCAGTTTTGCGTCAGTTGCAGGGCAGGCGCGAGTAAGTCGGTGCTGTAATAGCCCAGCCCCACGAGTGCCACGCCGAGGCGGTCTTTTTTCTTTTTTGTAACGATTTGAGGGATGCCGGCAGCGGCGGCGGTCACGACGGCAGCGCCGATGGCTGCATGTTTGATAAATTTTCTGCGTTGTATCATGGATCGTGCAAATTGAGAAAAATGTTAAGTTCCACTTGTTGAAGAATATTAATCCTCTTGCATGAGGTTCCGCTTTTCTCGGTTGAGGAAATTGAGCAAAGTCTGTTCGTCGGGTAGTTGCAGCATATATTTTGATACAAAAACTCAAATACATAAGGGTCGCGGACGACATTTTCCAATGCTTCCGGTATTTTTTGTGTCTCTACTTGGGCAAGTATTGCCTCTTTGTTGCGCGACAGCCCCGTGCGTTCATATAGCATTGTGCTGATTTGGCGCTGCAACTCACGATAGTTCCAGCCACCTCGTATAGCCTCCACCTCGTAAAACAACCTTTGTGCATAGTCATTTACCTTCAATAATTCGACAAAATGTGTAAATGTAAGTCTCGATAGGAGCAAGTCAGGCGGCAACGCTTCGGCATTTATGAAATCTTCAGGCAGCGCCTGAAGATTTCGAAACGGCAAATCACCTTTCGGCACCAAATCACCGATTGATTTACCAATTTGTGGGTAATACAGGTAAAATTTTCGGCAAAGAGTCAGGTTTGTGTAGGAAAAACCTTTGATGCCGGCTTTGTTCAATGCCGTTGCAATCCGGTAGAGCAAGCGGGTACCGTATTCGGCATAATCCTTTCCATTTTGTTCGTATTCAACGATGAAAAAGCCGAAAAGCCAGTTGCGCAGTGTCAGGCTCTGGTTAACGGCATTGGCCGCCTTGCTTTGCAGCGAAGTATGCGTTTGCCGAAGTTGTTCGATGAGGGTAGTAAAGTCCGGTACCGTGTATGCCATTGCTTTCAGCGTGTCGTGTTAAAACCAAGTCGAATCTCCAATTCCACTTTGGAAAGACAAATCAAATCAATCTCCTCACTGTTACCCCTTCTGTCAATTGCAATCCGGCTTCCATGCCTTGTAAAAGTACAACTCCCGGCGTTTTTCCCACCTCCAAACTCCCCAACGTATCGTCGAAACCCAGCGCCTGCGCCCCGTTCAAAGTCGCCCAGCGCAACAGGGTCCCGAAAGGTACGTAACTCTGGTAGCGGGCAATGGTTTTCATCTCTTCCAAAACCGAAAGTTGCCAGTTCGAGGTCAGGCTGTCCGTGCCGATGGTGACGCGGGCATTGGTGTGGAGAAATGCCCGGTAATCGGGCAGGCGGTTTTCGATGTACAGGTTGGCGTTGGGGCAGGTCGCCCAAAATACATGGGGGCTCCAGGCATGCGCGGCTTCGATATCGGTCCGTGTCGACAGAGTATTGTGCACAAAAAGGGTGCGATTGGCGGGATTGAGGTGCTTGAGCGCGTAATAAATGGAGGGTTGGCCCGTTGCTTCAAACTGTTCCATCGATATGCCGAACTTGCCGTAGAAGTCGAAGAACGCCCCGCTGCCCCGCTCGAACAATTCATTTTCCGGGGGCGTCTCCTGGTTGTGGATGCTCACCGTGACGCCCGATTTGGCATTGAAGTCGTTTATTTTTTGAAATAACGATTTGCTCACGCTGTAAGGGGCGTGCGGCACCAGGACGCGGGCGCTGCCGAACGCGGGTTCGAGCTGTTCGTATACCGCCGACCAGTCAGAAAAGGCTTTTTCCGCACCCGCTTCCTGCAGAAAATCAAAGAGTTCGACGAAGGTATAGTAGCGCATCCGCCCCCTGGCTTTCACGGCAAACGTATCGGGCGCGTTGGAAATATCGCCCAATGCGACGATGCCGCCCGCCAGCATTTCGGCTTCCGCCTGTTCGATGGCGTCGGCGATGACTTCCGGTGCGGCATTTCGCTTCGTCACCACATTGGTAATAAAAGGGATCAGCCCGGTGCCGGTGTCCACCTTGCCTTTCATGTGCGAAAGTTCGAGGTGGCAATGGGTGTTGACAAAACCCGGCGCGAGGATGCCCCGGTATATTTCCAGGCTCGCCGGGTCGTGTTGTGCGCGGCTTTCGATGGCGAGGATTTTACCTGTGTCGTCGGTGATGACCACGCCGTTTTCGACAGGGGCGGAGGAGATGGGAAAAATCCAATCGGCGGAGATTTTTTTCATACTTGTTGTAAATCTTCGTTTCGGCTGCTGGCCGAAACGAAGATTGTGATTTTAAAGCAAAGATATACAGGCGTTGAAAAATGCGTTTTTACCCAATTCGTCCTGCGAAGGCAAACACTCCTTTCGGTATGTTTTTTCCCATAACCTTCAGATTTGAGGCAGGTTGTGAAAAGTTGTTTTCAAAACAACTTNNCCTGCCTCAAATCTGAAGGTTTACAAAAACATCCCACGCAAAACGCAGCACGATACCCACCACTACCACAATAAAAACCTTCCGGATAAAAGCGTTTCCCCGCAACACCGCCATTCGGCTGCCGAGCCACGAACCCGCCACGTTGCACACCATCATCGGCAGCGCCAGGTGAAAAAGGACGTATTTGTTGGCCAGAAAAAAAATCAGCGACGACACGTCTGCAATGACATTCACCACTTTTGAAATCGCCGAGGCAGTCAGGAAACTGTACCCGATGACGCTCACAAATCCGAACACCAGCAAACTGCCCGTGCCGGGGCCGATAAAACCGTTGTAAAAACCCAGAGCAGCGCCGATGCCTGCCGCCCACCAAGAAAGCCGTTCAGGCGCCACGCGAAAATGTTCTTTGTGGCCAAAATCCTTTTTCCGGTACGTATACACGGCGATCACGATAATAAGCACGAGAATAACGGGTTTCAAAACCGACGAGGGCAAAAGGCTTTGCACTGTGGCGCCCAGATAAGAAAAAACCGCCGCGCTCACACCGGCAAACAACACCGTCTTCCAGGGAATCTGAACGCTTCGGGCGTAATTCCAGGCAGCAACCGAGGTGCCGACTGCCGACGCTAAACGGTTGGTGCCGATGATATTCGGGACGGAAAGGGTAGGGTACAGTACAAAAAAAGCAGGCACCTGCACGAGTCCGCCGCCGCCCACAATGCTGTCGATGAAACCGGCGAGGAAAGCGAAGAGACAAAGAAGGTATAACTCCATAACGGGCCGCAACTTCGCTAATATCCGGCGATCTTGCAGAAATTTTATGGCAAGGCATAAAAGACCCTTGCGTGGAAATACATTAGCTCCGTTTAATCCAGCCGACGACAAACGATTGTTCATCCAACTTTACTAATTCGATATGGCCAAATCCTTCGCAATCGAGCGGGCGATGCTTACCCTCGCACTGCTCATCCTGTCTTTACCCGCCTACACGCAACAATTTCAGCCTGAAATTACCACCTACTTAGATGAGGTAAAATCTAAGTGGGAACTCACCGGAGAAGACATCAGCAACTACACTGTTTCGGACCAGTACACCGACCGCGAAACAGGGATCACTTACACTTACCTGCACCAGCAGATTGCGGGTATCCGGATATTTAACGCCGTGAGTACGATGGCGATCCGCGACGGGGAAGTGGTTTATTATGCCAACCGCTTCCACCCAAAGGCAGCAGAAAAAGCCAACGGCAGCACACCGGCGGTCGGGGCCGAAGGGGCCATCCAGGCGGCTGCGACGCACCTCGGGTTGTCGCTGACCGAAACACCGGCATTGCAAAAAGCGGAAAAAGATCGCCACCGGCTTACATTTACCGACGGCGGCATCTCCGAACGGCCTATCCAGGCAGAACTCGTGTACATGCCTGTCGGAAACACGTTCCGTTTGGCATGGAACGTCAATATCGCGTTGCTGAAGAGTCCCGATTGGTGGAACGTCCGCATCGACGCTCAGACCGGCGCTTTTCTGGAAAAAAACAACTGGAACCGCAGCTGCGATTTCGGCCACAACCATCCGGAAGGCAGTACGTGCAAAGCAGCGGAAGCTTCGACGAATAATTCTACAGCCTTGAAATCGGAAAGCGCCAGCGCAGCAGGCAGTTACAATGTGTTTGCGTTGCCCATCGAGGCGCCCAGCTTCGGTGCGCGGAGCCTGGTGTCCAATCCTGAATTGCCCCTCGCTTCGCCGTTTGGCTGGCATGATACCAGTGGTGTTGCCGGCGCGGAATTCACCATCACCCGCGGCAACAACGTGTATGCCTACGAAGACAGAAACGACACGGATAATCCCGGCTATTCGCCGGACGGCGGCGCGGGTTTGCAATTCGACTTTGCACTCGACCTGACTCAGCAACCTGAAATCAACCAGGACGCCATTATCACCAACCTGTTTTATGTCAACAACATGGTGCACGATATCCTGTACCGGCACGGGTTTATTGAAGCAGCCGGGAATTTTCAGGCAAACAACTACGGGAAAAGCGGCTTGGGTGACGACTACGTGCTCGCGGAAGCCCAGGACGGCGGCGGCACCAACAACGCCAATTTTGCCACCCCCGACGACGGATCCAGCGGCAGGATGCAAATGTATCTCTTTCCTTCCGGAGCGCCTGCGATACTGACGGTACATGCGCCGACCGACATCGCAGCCGATTACGACGCGGTAGAGGCAACATTCGACCCCGAACTGACGGTGCCTATTACGTCGGAACTTGCCCTGTATGAAGATCTTGATGCGCCTGTAACGGACGCCTGTGAACCCGCTGTAAATGCCGCAGATATCGAAGGGAAGATTGTCGTCATCGACCGGGGTAACTGCCCGTTTACTGATAAAGTGGGGTTTGCCGAATCCGCCGGGGCGATTGCGGTCATTGTGGTTAATAATGCCCCGGGCGATCCTTATGCCATGCCGGGGAACGGTTTTTTTAGCATTCCATCTGTTATGATATCACAAGCCGACGGCAATTTGATCAAAGCGAAACTCAGCAACGGCGAAAAGGTAAGTGTCACATTGAGTAAGGCAGGTAATGCCCCCTCCGATCTTGACGGCTCGCTCGACAACGGTATCGTGATACACGAATACGGCCACGGCTTGTCCAACAGGCTTACGGGCGGCCCGTCCAACTCCAGCTGCCTGTTTCATGAGGAAGAAGGTGGCGAAGGATGGAGCGATTGGCTTGCATTGCTACTGACCATCGAACCCGGTGATGCGGGCGCCGATGCGCGCGGCATCGGTACTTATGCATTCGACGATACGACCGGTGTCGGTATCCGCCGCTTCCCCTATTCCACCGATTTTGCCGTCAATTCGCAGACGTATGCCGATCTCGCGCTCAGCGACGAGGTGCACGATATCGGCGAGATATGGAGCCAGGCGCTCTGGGATATGACCTGGAAACTGATCGACCTGGAAGGGTTCGACCCCGACTGGTATAACGGCAACGGCGGCAACAACACCGCCCTCCGGCTTGTGATCGAAGGTATGCGGCTCCAGCCCTGTACTCCCGGTTATCTTGATGCCCGCGATGCCATTCTCGCAGCCGACGAAATGCTGTATTCCAATGCGCACAGGTGCCTGATATGGGAAGCCTTTGCAGGCCGGGGTATGGGTTTCAATGCAATGCAGGGAAGCGCAGGCACTGCCGGCGACGAAACGGAAGATTTTACTTTGCCGACTTATTGCCAGACTGCCATCGTGCCGCCTGTCGCCAACTTTACGGTGGACGTCATGACGACGTGTTACGGCACATTTAAATTCAAAGACCAATCCACCGATATACCCCAGAACTGGTTGTGGGATTTTGGCGACGGCACGACGAGTATTGCCATCAACCCCGTTCATACATATTCCACTCCGGGCATGTACACCGTCAAACTTACGGTGACCAACACCTTAGGCATGGACGACTATAGCCTTACAGTCAATTACGAAACGCTGCTCGCGCCGGCCGTCACGTCAGATACCACCATTTGCGCCGGCAATACCGTTACCTTGACCGCAGGTGTCGATGCAGGCAATACTGCCAACTGGAGCACAGGCGGTGCGGTTGTGCACACCGGCACTACTTTCACGACTCCGAGTCTTTCGACTGCGACCACCTATACCGTACAGCAATTGGAAGACAAACCGCTCGGACACGTCGGCCCCGTAGACAACACCTTTGGCGGCGGCGGCAACCACAACAACAGCTTCGAAGGCCGCCTGCTTTTTGAAGCCTTCGCACCGTTTCGTCTGCTTTCGGTGCAGGTGTACGCGCAAGGCGAAGACGAGCGCATCATCACGTTGTACGATGCCGCCGGCGCAGTAGTTCAGACCGTTACGGTGAATGTGCCGGACGGCTCCAGCAGGATCGACCTGAATCTCGATATCCCTTCGGCAGGTCTGTACAGCATCGGGAGCCATAACCTGTACCGCAACAACAGCGGTGCAATGTACCCGTATATCCTCGACAACGTAGTCCGGATATACAGTTCCAACGCCACAGGAACCGAACTGAGTTTCTATTATTACTTCTACGACTGGGAAGTGCGGGAAAACACTTGTCTCAGTGCCCCCGCTACGGTGAATGTCAACGTTGTACCCGGGCCGGTTGCCGGCTTCACCGTCAGCACCAACAACCTCACGGCGAGTTTCACCGACGCAACAACGGGCGGTGCTACAGCCTGGTCGTGGAATTTCGGTGACGGTTCGCCGGCGGTTGCCGATCAGAACCCGGTGCATACCTACACCGAAGAAGGGATATATAACGTGGTACTCACCGTAACCAATGGAAACTGCACCAGTACCTATCAGCAAACGGTCACGGTCATGTCGAGCGGCCTGCACAATCCGGATGATGCATTTGCCATCAACGTATTTCCGAACCCTGCCGATGACGAGGTGAATGTCGAAATATTTCAGGCATTAACCGGTCGGATCGGCTTAGAAATGACGGATGCAGTCGGGCGTGTGGTGCTTACCGAATATTTCGGGCCATCGATGCAGCGGATTTCAGTCAACACGTCGAATCTTCCTGCCGGCACATACCATGTGCGCATCACGGGCAATGAAGGCGCGGCGGTGCGCAAGGTGACGATAGTGCGGTAGGCGAGGAGGTTGAAGGGTTGAGGGGTTGAGAGGTTGAGTTGAGCGCGTCGGCGTGTCCAACTCAACCTCTCAACTCCTCTCAACCCTTCTCAACCCCTCAACATTTCACTTGCGCTGCACTTTCGCAGCGATCCAGCCCGGCACCACAATCGCGCCGAGCAAGAGGTAGCCGTAGTAGGCCATACCGCGCCAGAGCAGTGCTACCACCAGCCCGATACCCGCAGGCACATAATCGGAAGTGAAACCGACCAGCGCCATTTCCGCCAATCCCGCTCCGCCCGGTGTGGGGCTGAAGGCCATGATAATAAACATCGCTACCAGACGGGCGTACAGGAATGCCTGTGTGGCGCCGTCTATTGGTGTGGAAGGCACGACGGCGATGATGAGGCAGTTGATCATGATGAATTTGCTTGTCCAGGCGCCCACCGTGCCGATGATAACTTTCAGGTGGTAGCGCCAGTCCTGCTGGTGAATCTCTTTCGCTGCCAGTTCGAATTCTTCTCCGAGCAGGTGGAGTCGTGCCGACCATTTGTTCAAAAAAGTCAACCGGGCGAGGCGTTCCAACACTTGTTTTGCAAGGCGTGGCCGGATCAGCAGAAAAAACACGATAACCGACCAGTAACTGAACATCAGGCCGTAGGTGACGAAAAAAGTACCGCTCGCCAGTCTCACATCGCTGAAACTCGTCATGCCTGGGTACAGCATCGGTGGTCCGTACAGGAGCAACAAAAAAGGCAATGTGAGGATGAAAAAGCCGGAGTCGAGCGCCATCGTGTAAAAGACGGCTGCCGCCGTGCGCCCGGCGGCGAGTTTTTCCTTCGTCAGTACAAAAAGCATCACGAAAGGCCCGCCTTTGCTCGTGGGTGTGAGTGCGGCGCTGAATTCCCATATTACCATCAATTCGAGGCATTTGCGCCAGGAAAAAACCTTGCCCGTTATGGTATACAAGCGAAAGGCATAGAAAAAATGCCGCAAGACCAGTATTCCGAACGCAAGCCCGATCCAGGCGAAGGCCCAGCCCGTCCAATCTATTGTGCGGAACTGTGCCGGGTCAAATTGCCGGTAGAACAAGTAGCCGACGGCAGCGATGCCCAACAAAATGGGCAATATCATACGCGAAAGCCGAAAGGAGCGCACGACGCGCTGACTTTCGGCTTCGATGTTTTGAGGTAACGTGTTTTTGTCCACAGAAAGAAATTGTTTGAGCGCCCAAATTTCGGGATTTGTCTCAAACATCGCACATTTACTTTACCTCTCCTTCCATGCTGCTCGAACTATACGCAATGAAGTAACCCAGGGCGCCGCCCTGCCAGTTGCTGATTGGGTTGCCCGGCGCTGTGCCGGTATCCCCGGAAAGTATCGGCGACAGGGTGTTATAGTAGTCGTAAGCCGCTTCATCGATACTGCGCAATTCCACGTTCAGGTGGTCTCCCTTTTGATACAGGTTGTACAACGACCATTCGACGTCGTTGCCGTCTGTGTATTTGTCGTTGAAATATTGGAGGTCCTGCTCCAGCGTGTCGTTGGCAGTGACGAGAACGCGGTAATAATTGCGCTCGCCGGCCCGGTCGTCGAAGTGCATATACACTTCCAGGTTGTTCTCTTCGCCCGGCAGGTCGATTTCCTTGTAACTCAATTGTTTCAGTTCGGTGACTTTCGGCAGTGTGCTCGATGCCGTAAAGGTTTCACCGTCATGGAAAACCTGCAAAGTGTAGGTTTTCCCCGCCTCAGCTATTATCGGGGCTTCGTAACGGCCTTCGCCGGCAGCGACCAGGTTGACGGTTTCTCCGCTTCCGTCGGACAATGTTACCACGGCATCGTTGAAATAAACGGTAGGCTCGTCGCTGAAATAGTCTTTCGTTTGATAAACCAGCACCGAGAAAAGGTGCTCGCCTTCCTGCAAGTTCGCTTCAATGACGGTTTTGGGGTCGGCGCTGTTCAGGTCGACGTCGATGACCTTTTCACAGGAAGCAAACAAAAGCCCCAGCGCAGCAATGGTAGCGGGCAATGATATTGATTTAACAGACATTGTTTTTATCTTTTTTTGTTTAAAAATGGTTAGAATTTGAAATTCCAGGTAACGGAAGGTATCCAGCGGAAAAGCGCGATCTGGGTAGCTTCATTTTGTTCCGGATTATCCTCTTTCTCCGAAAAAGTGATGGCGTATGCATTCTGGCGGCCATAAGCATTGTACACCGAGAAGTTCCAGCTGGATTCGTATCTATTCGTTTTGCGCGCAATGAATGTAGCGCCCAGGTCGAGGCGGTGGTTGTTCGGGAAGCGGTACCCGTTGCGTTCCGTGTAATAGGGAATGCTGGTGCCTTCAAAGTCGTAACTGCCCGAAGGGAAGGTGGCTGCGTCGCCGGTGTTGAACACCCAGGTTGCCGAAATCTGCCAGCGTGGTGTGAGATCGTACATGCTGACGATGGCCAGGTCGTGGATGCGGTCCTGGCGGGCCGGGTAGGGTTCGCCACCGTTCACTGCATCGAAATCGCGCAACGTGCGCGAAAGCGTGTAACTGACCCAGCCGGTGAGGCGACCGCGATTTTTGCGCAGGAGCAATTCGACGCCGTAAGCCTCTCCTTTTCCGTACACCAATTCGGCTTCCACGGTTTCATTAAAAAACAAATCTGCGCCGTTGCGGTAGTCGATCAGGTTGTCCAACCGTTTGTAATAGGCTTCTGCGGAGAACTCGAACATATTGCCGTCAAAGTTGCGAAAGTACCCGACAGCTGCCTGGTCGGCGATTTGCGGTTCGATGTTGTTGGTACTCGGCACCCAAATATCCGTCGGCGCGCCGGTCGTCGAGTTCGACAGCAGGTGCATGTACTGGTAATTGCGATTGAGGGAGGCTTTGACGGAACTCACGTCGTTCAACTGGTAGCGCACGGACAAGCGCGGCTCCCAGCCGCCATATTGCTGAATGCTCTCCCAATTGTCGTATTCCTTTTCCCCGATGACATCACCGTCTTCGTCGAACGTATAAGCCGTGCCTGCGCCCATGTAATTGAACCGGGAGTAGCGGACGCCGAATTGAACGTTCAGTTTGCGGTTGACCGTCCATTCGTCCTGGATATAGGCACTGCCTTCGAGGGCGTATTTGTCGTCCAGTACCATCGAATTGAAACTGCTGCCCGCTCCCGATTCGATTTTTCCGGGCATAAACTGGTGGTGGATCAGGTTTGCGCCAAACTTGACGGTGTTGCTTTCGTTCAAAAACCAGCCGAAATCCTGTTTGAAATTGAGGTCGCGGATGCCCGAATTGATGGAAAGGGCTGAACTCGAATCCATCTCCATGCGGATTTCGTAGTTGTAGTCACTGAAAATGGCAGTGGTATTTGAAAACAGTTTTTCGCCAAACAGGTGGTTCCAGCGCAGGGTGCCGGTAGCGTTGCCCCAGTCGAAGCCGAACAAATCGCGCATACCAAAATTGTCGCGCCCGAAGTAGCCGGACAGGAACACACGGTCGCGCTCGCCCAATTGATAGTTGGTCTTGAGGTTAAAATCGTAAAAGTACAAACTGCTTTTGCGGACGGCTTCATCCTTCGAGAGTTTCAGAAACACATCGGCATAAGTGCGGCGTCCCGATACCATGAACGAACCTTTGTCGCGGACAATCGGCCCTTCTATGGTCAGTCTGGAAGCGATCAGCCCGAGGCCGCCCGATACGCCGAAGTTTTTGTTGTTGCCTTCTTTCATCCGGACGTCGAGCACCGAAGAAGCCCGTCCGCCGTATTCTGCCGGCATATTGCCTTTGTACAGCGTCACGTCTTTGAGCGCATCGGAGTTGAACACCGAAAAGAAACCCAGCAGGTGAGAGGCGTTGTACACCGGCGCTTCATCCAAAAGGATAAGGTTTTGGTCGGCAGCGCCGCCCCGCACGAAAAAACCGGCGTTGCCTTCGCCGGCGGATTTGACGCCCGGCAGCAACTGGATGGTCTTCAGAATATCAGGCTCGCCGAACAGCACCGGTACCGACCTGATGTCTTTGGGCGAAAGACGCACCACACCCATCTCGTTTCTCGAAACGTTTTGGTCGTCCCTGACGGCTTTTACCTCCACTTCGGCGAGTTGTGCGGCGTTGGCGCTCAACCGGATATGCAGGGTTTGGTTGCTTTTTGTCAGATCAACCGGTTTTTCCGAAGTTGCATATCCGATGTAACTCACCCGCAGGGTATAGTGACCTGACGGCAGGGACAAGGAGTAAAAACCATACACGTTGGAGGTGATACCCGTGCCGGGCAGTTCTTTGACGGTGATGGTGGCGCCGATCAGGTCTTCGCCGTTTGCGGCGTCTTTGATGTTGCCACTCACCGTGTTTTTTTGGGCGTCGAGGCATAGCGGCAGCCCGAGCAGAATAGTCCACAGCAGCTGCTGCAGGCAGTTGATTGTCGTCATTGTTTTAATAGCTTTTTAATGCGGAACTGAAAACAACTATGCTTATCGCAGTGTCATTTACGCTGCGATAAGTGCATCATACAGTTTGCAGAACCAAATGAAAAATTAAAAGAGGAAATTGGGGGGTATTTGCCCGGTTATCCTGATTTCGCGAAGGGCAAATATTTTTGCAAAGCATGACTTAGTGTTTTCATAACACATTGACCGCAACAAATCCGAAAAGGTTACAGGGGGAAACAAAAATTTTAATTTCTGTTGCCTGCTATTTCCTGAACCAAAACGTCTCCGGGTTCACTTTCACCAATTCGTGCTGCACGGCGTAAATCACCAGCCCCGCCGTGTTTTTGCAGCCCAATTTTTCAAGCAGGTGGTTGCGGTGGCCTTCCACCGTGCGCGGGCTGATGAAAAGTTTTTCGGCGATTTCGCCGGTGGTGTATTCTTCGCAGATGAGTTGCAGGATTTCCGTTTCGCGGGCGGTGAGTTCGACGTGGAAAGAAGACGGCGTTTTGGGTCTGGTTTTCAACATCATGTTGTCGTGGATGACTTCCAGCACTTTTTGGTTGTAACTGAACCCGTTTTGCAGCACTTCCACGATGGTGCGCCGCACCTCTTCGGGGTCGGAATTTTTTGGCAAATACGCCGCTGCGCCGAGTTCAATCATGTTGATGATGAACGCACTGCTGAAATAGGTGGACAACACGATGATTTTCAAATCGGGAAATTCCTCGCGGATGATTTTGGCCGCCTCGATGCCGCTGAGCACTGGCATATTCAGGTCGAGCAGCAACACGTCGGGCAGCGATTCGGAGGCCCGCAACCGTCGCAAGAGCTCGTCGCCGTCGCCCGCTTCGAGCGTAACCTGTATTTCGGCGCTGTCGTTTTCGAGCAGGAGTTTCATGCCTTTTCGGAACAAGGCTTCGTCGTCGGCGATGGCGATTTTTATACTTTGATGTTCAGGGATGGTCATAATTGGATGAATTTGATGTTAGGTAGTGTCAACAAATGAGTGATATGACTAACCCCCCTGCTTTAGCCGGGGGGAAAAGAATGGTACAAAAACACATGGGTTTTAACCCGGAACGTGTATTTAGGGGTTAGTCAAAAAAACATCAATTCACGCCGGATAGGAGTAAAGAATGTCGGCCCGAAAACCCTTCCCCGGTTCGGAATCGAGGGTGTAGGCGGCACCAATCATTTTCATGCGGCTTTCGATGTTCATCATGCCCAGCCCGGGTTTGAAGTTTTTGTTTTTCAAATCAAAGCCCTTTCCGTTGCCCTGATATTCCATTCGGATTTCCGACGGGGTGAGCCACAAGCGGATGTCAATACGAGTGGCTTGGCCGTGCCGGAGGGAGTTGCTCACGAGTTCCTGCAAGACCCGGAACAGGTTGAGTTCCACGATTTTCTCCGTCGGGCGCTCGTCGTTTTGCATGGTTTCAAAAAACAATTCGACCGCGCCGGTGTGGCGGAATTGCTCACAGAGTTCGACGATGGCGGCTTTTAGTCCAAAATTCTCCAGCGTGGGCGGCAGCAAATCGTGCGAAATGCGCCGCGTGGTGCCGATGGTCTCGTGGATGACGCTGAACAAATCGCCGATCGCCTCGCCCAACGCGGGTACTTCGGGCGCCAATTTATTCAGCCGGTGCAGGTTGAGGTGGATGACGTTGAGTTTCGAGCCGACCTCGTCGTGCAAATCTTTGGCGATGCGCCGCCGCTCTTCTTCCTGCGTCTCGATGGTGCTGAAGAGCAATTGCTCCTGATGCCGCAGTTGTTGTTCCTGCGCTTTTTGTTGCTCGGCGCGGAGTTTTCGCTGCGACAACAGAAAAAAGAGGACAAAAGCCAATGCCAGCAACACCATAACCATGATGCCCACCGTCATCAGGAGGAGGACTTCGTTTGCCTGAAAGCTGCTTTCCATATTGCGATGAACACCAATAGTTGAAAAATCAGGAACAACAAGGCGTTGAACATCCAAAAGCCCTGTTGCGCTTTCAGGCCCACCTTGTTCAATTGCAAAATTTTGGCAAACATAAAAATAAACAAACTGCCCGCGTTGTACAGCAGCACCGCCGTGTTCACCAATCCCTGCGCCAGATAGCGCGGTTTTGAAAAATCCGTTTTGCCGTAGGCATTGAAAAAATAAAAAACGGCGTATCCCATCAGGGTGATTTGCACCAGCGTCTTGGCGTTGCTGTTGAACCCTGTAGGCGGCTCCAGAAAAATGGAATTGGCGACAACCAGCCCGGAAACCACGCCGACGAAGGGCCAGAAATAACGCTGAAACCTGACTCGCGACGCGAACACTGCCCGATAAAACAACGACAGCGAAACAAACTCCAGCAGGGTGTAGATGTGCAACAGGGGCAGGTTGTTGGTATGCCTTGCATGCAACCATCCAGCGAACAACTCTGTGAGCAAATCAACAACGAGAAATACACCAAGTACTTTAAACTCCACAGGAAGATGTCGAAACCGGATGACATACATCAATACGCTTGCTCCAAGAACAACCTGGGCAGTATCTGCAAAGAGCAATAATATTTCTATGACGGACAGCATAAAGCGAATGATGATTCCGTATGAATGATTTGTCAATGGGTCAATTCACTGGTATCGCATGTGGGCGGACACGGTTTTGAAAAATCAAACGCCCGGATGGTATGAGTGCCTATGAGATGCGGGTTGTGGTCCCAGAAAATCAGGTCAATCAGTGAATCCTTATTTACCGACAAAACGGCCCATACTTTTCCATGGTGCGCATAGGTCACCATTTCGGCCAGTTCGCAGGAATCCAGCGCAAAGAGCAAGACTTCAGGGTTTTTGATACCGTGGTGACGGGCTGAGTCTTTGTGCGCTGCCAGGTATCTCGCCCATCCCAAGGAATATTTTAGCATGTAGGCACTCGCAGTATCCATAGAAATCGAATCGGGCTGGCAGTTGCTAACAGGGCTGGGCAAGGGCAGGGAGTTTTTGTGGCCGCAGGTGTTCAGGTAAACCAGCGCGGCTACGGCGAGGGCGAAGAGCAGGGTCCAGATGTTCATTTTCCAGTTCATGTCGGTAGAAGAGTTGAGTAGGTGAAGAAAAAAGGTTGGTTCTGTTGTTTGCCTCCCCGTGCAACCCCACCCCCGGCCCCTCCCCCAATGGGAGGGGGGCGCGACATACACCG
>CXWJ01000384.1_pt1 | contig 150560 bp, 133 predicted proteins | sample 590841 | NCBI WGS metagenome assembly CXWJ01 (sample SAMEA3498367, study PRJEB10139) | wastewater metagenome | biome: wastewater treatment plant; material: activated sludge | place: Austria | collected 2015-01-21 | reverse complement strand
TGGGTGTCATTTTCTACCAATATTCAGCCCCGCTGGGGCAAAAATTCGGGATGACTCATGTTTATCAACCCTTATCACCCTTTATCACCCTTTTGATCGGTTCAATTACCCGTTGCACTGCCGGATTTCTGCGGGGTGGCGGTTTTCGGTGCAATGCTGCCTGCCTTGGGCTGAATCCTGGCCGGCGAAACAGTGGACTCGACTTTGTTGGTCGACGACGGAGTCGCAGGACGGGTTGTCGGGCCGGTTGTCGAGGTCGGTTCGGGTACGATGCCGAGCCGTTTGAGTACGTCGGCGGGCAGGGCGTTTTTGTGCACCGTAAACGAGATCGTGTTCAGGCGCATGTACGATTCCGAGACGTTGACGTAGCCTTTGAGATCGGATATTTCGCCCCAGGAGTTTTTCACCACGTAAAAATCGCCGCCGTGCGCCTCGTCGAGCATGCCGACGATGTGCATCAGGTGGTCGTCGGTCGTCACTTGTTTGTCGAAGAGTTGCTGGCGCAGTTCCTGCGTGACGGTTTTTTCCGGCTCCCAAACCTTAAATGCATTCTGGCGCTCGGCGGTGCTGCGGTCTTTCCAGTCTTTTTCCGGTACGATGGCGATGCCGTTGCCTGCCGAAAATCCCGTGTTGCTCACATCGGCGTCCCATTCGACGCTGTAACCCTGTTGGAGGGCGTAGTTGAGGCAGCGCATCAGTTCGCTGATGGGCAGGTTGTAAAACTTGCCGTTGGCCCAGTTGTCGGGCACCTCGAGGATGAATTGTTCATAAAACGGGTGGTGCGAAAAAGACGAAATATTCACATAATTGTCCGGCTGGATGCCGAGGAAGTCGCGGTAGGAAACCGGCGTGAACACCGTATTATCGACAGTGAAGGTCTGGGGCACGGAGCCGAATTCTGCATCCAGCAGGCTATCCACTTTCGCAAGCCATTTTTCGGAAAGTTTGCCTGCTTTGCCTTGTGTCACGTATTCGTCGCACATTGCCTTCAGGTTTTTTTCCAACTGACTATGGTCGTAGGGCTTGCTCACATCTTTGCGACCGGGGTAAACGCTTTCCGGTGCGATTCCGTATTGTTTCACGGCATTCAGCAAATCGTGGGCGAGGCCGCCTTCACCGAATTGGGCCGTCCCCTGTCGGCGCACGTAATTCTCGCATTTCTGGCGGTAAATATGCCGCACGACGAACATTTCGGACAAGTTGGCCTCACTCTTCCCGAGGCGCAGGGCTTCGCTTTCGAGAAAAGATGCGCAACTGAACGCCCAGCAGGTGCCGGTTTTGTCCTGGCTTTTCACCACAGTGGCGGGCATACGTTTGATTTCCTTGAATTCATAAGATTCCTGTTTTTGGGCAAAAAGCGCCGTAACGAACACGGCGAGGAGGAGGGAAAGGGCAATTTTCTGCATGGTACGTAGTTTTTGTTTTACCTGAGATAGCGGCGACGGACGTTTACGAAACTTTCAAAAGTTTCGTAAACGTAAGGCCGGGCGAAATGAAAGGCGCAAAGTACGAGGTTTTTGAAAAACAGAAGGAGTACAAGTGGATTCGGTATCAAGAATGAATCCTGACCTTCAGGTATGCGGCATTCCCGGATTTGTTAAAATCCCTCCGCTCCACCATTTCCGGCAAAGTTTTAGCGCATTGATTTTCAGATACAAAGCAGTAGTGGTGGCACGGCTACGAGTCGTGCCACCACTATTCGATTCGCACTTTTGCCCCGTTCTTTCCAAAACCTGCTACTTTTGGCATCGGGCACTGAAACTACCCGCACCATGAACATCATCCAGAGTCGGCTTCGGGCGAATATTTGTTCGCTTCGACCTTTCCGAAAGTTGGCAACTTTCGGAAAGTTGTGGGTCGTCGTGCTCTGGGGGCTGGCGATACCGGCGTTTGCGCAACCAATACTCTCATGGGACAAAACCATCGGCGGCAGCAGTTGGGACGAACTCAACGGCCTGCTCGCAGTACCCGACGGCATCATCGCGGCCGGTTCGTCGCGCTCCGGGACTACCGATCTTTCGTGGAATTTCCTGATTGTCAAACTCGATTTCGACGGCGGCGTCCTCTGGCAACGCACCTACGGCGGCAACATGGACGACCGGCTCTGGGCCATCATACCCACTTCGGACGGCGGCTTCCTCGCCGGCGGCTATTCTTTTTCCAGTGCCAACGGCGACAAATCACAACCCTCCCGCGGCGACATGGACGTATGGGTGATGAAACTCGACGCGCAGGGGCAGTTGCTTTGGGAAAAAGCCTGGGGGGGCCTCTACCGAGACGAACTGTTCGCCATACTCGAAATACCCGGCGGCGGCTACCTGCTCGGCTGCAACTCCTGGTCGGACGCCGGGCCCGACAAAACCGAACCCGCGCGTGGCGAACAGGATTTTTGGCTTATTCGTATTGATAATCAAGGCAACAAACTTTGGGACAAAACCATCGGCGGCAGCGGTTACGATCAGATCAACGACCTCGCCTGGTCGCCCGACGGCAATGTGTATGTCTCCGGCGGCACTGTTTCCGACGGCGCTACGGGCGATCTGAGTGCGGAACCTTCACGCGGCGGCATGGATTTCTGGTTGGGAAAACTCGACCTCAACACCCGGCAACTCCTCTGGAACCACCGCTACGGCGGCACGGGTGAGGATTACGCTTATGCGCTTTGTATGGCATCGTCCGGCCAAATGTACCTCGGCGGGCGCTCCGGCTCCGACCCCGCTCCGGCGGGACCCTTCAACAACGGCAAGAATGCTGCCTTTTTCGGCGGCGACAGCGACTACTGGCTGCTCGAACTCGATCAAAACGGCCAAAAAATCCGGGAATGGAGTTTCGGCGGCGCAGGTCTGGACGATTTGTATGCCGTTCAGGAAAATCCATCGGGGCACCTCGTGATTGGTGGCGTCTCGGATTCGGGTATTTCCGGCTCGAAAACCTCGGCGCCGCACGGCGGCTACGATTACTGGCTCATGGGTCTGGATGCAGCCGGCAACGAAGCCTGGCAACACTCGGTCGGCGGTACGGCGGACGATGCTTTGACAAAAATTGCTTTCCGGCCCGACGGTTCTTATGTGGTCGGCGGTCATTCCGGCAGCGATATCGGTTTTGAAAAAACGGAAAACAACCTGGGTGTCAATGACTTCTGGGTGCTGAGTTTTGAATGCGATCTTAAAACGGAGATTGTTCAAACGGGTGTTCCCTCGTCCTGTTCCTCAACACCCATCAGTCTGAACGCCGAAATACCGGGTTGCGCGACCTGCGTTTACACCTGGAATACGGGCAACGACCAGGCGCAGATCGAAGTGCCCGGCAACGTGACCGACACGTTTACGGTGGCGGTGCACGACGAATGGGGCTGCCTGACGTTCGACACGCTTTTGATCGAAGCCCTGCCGCCCTTCGATGTGCAGTTGGGGTCGGGCGACACGGTAGTCGCGCAAGGCGCTACGCTCGTGGCAGGCGCCTACCCTCCTGATTATCAATATCTCTGGAGCACAGGCGACACGACTGCGGCGATTCGGGTAAACGAATCCGGCGTGTATTCGGTCACGGTGACCGACCCGGCGGGTTGCAGCGCCACCGATCTTATGCGCGTGGACGTAGTTTCTAAGGGCAATATTTACGTCCCCAACGTTTTCTCGCCCAACCTCGATGGTTTTAATGATTATGCGGGCATTTTTACCGATGAAAGTGTGCGCCGCGTGGCGACTTTTCAGATCGCCGACCGCTGGGGCACGCTCGTTTTCCGGCGCGACGATTTTTTACCGGCACAGGAATCGGAAGGTTGGGACGGCGACTACAAAGGCCGGCCCGCCCCGCCGGGCGTGTACACCTGGTTTGCCGAAATCGAATATATAGACGGTATCCTGGAGGTATTTGAAGGATCGGTGACGGTGATTCGGTGATTCGACCCCACCCCCGACCCCTCCCCCGAAGGGAGGGGAGACGTAGATTGTTCCGTAGATTGAAGCGCGGTGTTTGTCGCGTCTCCCCTCCCTTCGTGGGAGGGGTCGGGGGTGGGGTCGACAGAAGAAGGAGTACGAATTGTTAAAAAATCCTTTGTCACAATAAAGTTATCCGTACTTTTCGCGCCGAAAACTCTACCGAATGTACTATGGAGAAGTTTTAATCTGCTTTTTAATCACAACCGGATGTTATGCGCATACAGTTTAGCCTTTCCTGCCAGAAAGGCACCATTATTCCAATAAATTATCAATCTGAAATCTCCCAGTGGGTTTTTGACGTCCTTTCGAAGGCAGGCTCTGAACTCGCAACGTGGGTGCAGCAACGTGGTTTCGACTTAAGTTCACGCAACTACAAGCTGTTCACTTTCAGCCCCTTGGCCATTTATCCTTATGAAATGGACCAGGTGAAACAGGAGTTCAAGTTGCTGGGCAACCAGGTAAAACTGAGTGTGTCCATTTACCTCGACCCTTCCTTCGAGCAACAACTCGTGCACATTTTCCGGCAAGTGCCCTTGCCTTTGGGCACCCTCGAGGGCCGTCCGGCTCAGTTCGAGGTGAAGCACTGGCAGGTAATGCCGCCGCTCACGTTCAAAGAAACCATGCAATTCAAGGCCGTGTCGCCGATTTCCATCACGACGGTGGAAGAGTTGAAAACGACAAATCCTTATTTGTTGCCCGACAGCGAGAACTACGACATCAGTTTTTTCACCCACGTCATCCGGCGAATGAAAGGTGCGATGCAGTATAAATCGCTGGCAAATCTCAAAATGCTCGACCCTTCTTACCCGATGCACTACCGGCTGCTGGGACAAGCCAAGTCGCGCCTGATTCACCTTAAACCCAACCCTGAGGGTATTGCCCAATTGCGGGGATTCGTTTATGAATTCGAAGTCAGTATGTCGCCTGCGGTCATGGAATTTTGTTACTACGCCGGGTTTGGTGAATACCCGCACCTCGGCTTCGGATATGTCGATTTGAAATAAATGACGTTTGACTCACAGACGTTGGACACTTGACAACATACTGATTACCAAAAGTCCGGAATCAAATGTCAATCATGTCCAATGTCCGATGTCAACTATGTCCAAAGTCCACAAACAATGTCACCACGTCCCCTTTTCCTCCTTGCTTCCTGTCTGTTGTTGATGGCCGCCTGTGTCGATGACAACCCAAAAAAAACATTCACGATCGAGGGTCGCTGGGAACTGGTCAAAGGTTTTCGCAACCAAAAAGAGACGGAAACCCTGCAGGGTGTATTTTTTCAATTCGGCGGCGACGGTAAAATGACGACCAATCTGCCTGTCGGTGCGGAAACATTGACCGGCTATGAATTAAAAAAGAACGAAATTTATCAAAACAGCCCCCAACCGGTCGTTTATCAAATTCAGAGTGTGACCGATACGACCTTAGTACTGACAATGGAAATGCGCGGTGTGCTGTTCGAAATGCAACTGCAAAAAGCGCCGCCTATCGCCGAGCCTGCTCCGCAGGACAGCCTCTCGCCCAGCGACACGCTTTCAGAATGAATAAGTGATTAAGGTAGTTGGGGTTAGCGATTGCATCGCCGATACCGCCGAGCGTAAGATACACATGTCAAGCCGACGTGTCATTCAGAACCGAAGGTGAAGAATCTGAGGGTAAAGCCCGAAATTAGAAGCATTTTCGGCCTTCAGCCTCAGATGCTTCGCTACGCTCTGCATAACACATTTCATTTACTATGCGATGCGATCGCTCGGCGATATCGGGATTTGGGGTGCGGGCAATGCAAAGTTAACGCTCGGCAGCAACGGCGATCAAAGCGGGATCGCTTCTCGATAAAGTTCATAATTCTCCTCATCGAAACACACGAAACGAACCTCTTCCAGTTCATCCGGATGCTCAGACAAAAAAGCCTGTACGGCCTGCATGGCAGTCGTACAGGCTTCTTCTTTCGGATAACCGTATACACCCGTGCTGATATTGGGAAATGCCACCGTCTTCAATCCGTTTTCGACCGCGAGGCGCAGCGAATTCCGGTAACAATTGCCGAGTAAAACCGGCATTTTGGGGTCATTTTCCCTGAAAACCGGCCCGACGGTGTGTATGACGAATCGTGCAGGCAGATTTCCGCCGGTAGTGATGACGGCCTCTCCCGTGTCGCAACCGCCCTGCCGGGCACGGATGACCATACAATCCTCCAGTATTTTCGGCCCGCCCGCCCGGTGAATCGCGCCGTCGACCCCGCCGCCGCCGAGCAGCCAAGAGTTGGCCGCGTTCACGATAGCGTCGAAGGCGATTTTGGTGATGTCGCCGCGTTCGAGGGTGAGTTTGGTATTCATTGTCAATGATTTATGTTTAGAGGGTTACTGGTTGCTGGTTACTGGTTACTGGTTGCTGGTTGCTGGGTTGTGCGTTTTTTTAACGCCACTTCCAATGTTCAAAAAACGCACAACCCAGTAACCAGTAACCAGCAACCAGTAACCAGCAACCAGAAGCCCTTAAACCCTTTCTATAACCACCGCATACCCCTGCCCTACCCCGATACACATCGTGCAAAGCGCGTAGCGACCACCCCGGCGTTGCAACTCCCGCGCCGCCGCTAAGATGATCCGCGCGCCCGACATGCCCAACGGATGACCCAGCGCAATGGCGCCGCCGTTCGGATTGATGCGCGGGTCGTCGTCGGCGAGGCCGAGTGTACGAGTACAGGCCAGCACCTGGGCAGCAAAGGCCTCGTTGAGTTCGATCACGTCCATCCGGTCGAGGGTCAGCCCGGCTTTTTCGAGCGCCCGGCGGCTCGCGCCGACCGGCCCGATGCCCATGATGCGCGGCTCCACGCCGACGACCGCCGAACTGACAATGCGGGCGATGGGTTTTAAGTCATTGATTTTCAAACCATTTTCAGAAGCGATAAGCAAGGCTGCTGCGCCGTCGTTGAGGCCGGAAGCGTTGCCTGCCGTGACGGAGCCGTCTTTTTTGAAGGCCGGTTTGAGTTTGGCCAGGATTTCCAGCGTCGTGCCGGGTTTGATGAATTCGTCGTGTTCCATCGGTACCGGCTCGCCTTTGCCCTGCGGTACCGGCACGGGTGCGATTTCTTCTGCCAGAATACCCGCATCGCGGGCGCGGGTCGCCTTTTGCTGGCTCCACAGGGCGAATTTATCCTGGTCGTCCCGGCTGATGCTTTGCTGTTCCACTAGATTTTCGGCCGTCATACCCATCGCGTCGGTGCCGTACATCGCCTGCATCCGGGGGTTGATGAAGCGCCAGCCGAAACTCGAATCGTACATCTGTGCATCGCTGCCGAATGGCTTGGCCGACTTGCTGATGACATACGGCCCGCGCGTCATGCCTTCCACGCCGCCTGCAATAAACAGGTCGCCGTCGCCGGCATGGATGGCGCGTGCGGCATGGATAACGGCCGACATCCCGCTGGCGCACAGGCGGTTGACCGTTTCGCCCGGCACGGAGACGGGTAAACCCGCGAGCAGCAGCGCCATACGCGCTACGTTGCGGTTGTCTTCGCCGGCCTGGTTGGCACAGCCGAGGATGACGTCTGCCACCGCCGCCGGGTCGAGGTGGGGGTAACGTTCCATGAGTTTTTGAATGACGAAGGCGGCGAGGTCGTCGGTGCGGACTGGTGCGAGGCCGCCGCCGAAGTTGCCGATGGGGGTGCGGATGCCGTCGATGAGGTATGCCATGTGGTGGTTATCAGTTATTGGTGATCGGTGATCGGGGGTTCGTTTTTCGGGGCGAAGTTCGGGGGAGGATGGGTTGGGTTGGTTGTTTTTGGGGGAGAAAATTCAATAAGAAATTGATTCAATTCCCGTAGTTTTGTCAAAATTTCTGTGCTTATGCGTTCACTAACTATCGCTACAATCCGCAAAAAGTATCCCGACGAATGGGTGCTCCTCGGCGACCCGATTATGAAGGACATGGAAGTTATGGGTGGATACGTCCTCCTGCATCATAAGGACAAAAAAGAACTGACTATCCAGGGAAGGGCGCTTATTGACGGATTTTCCGACTACCGGGTTATTTACACAGGAAAATTGCCGGGCATACATCGGCTGGGCATACTCAGGAAATTGAAGACGGTATGATGCGCCATGAAAAAAACACATTTCCCAATCCCTGATGAAGAGGGTGTCATCTTGATTGACGCGCACATAAACGATTCATTTACGCTGCGCCTCGCCCTCGACACTGCTGCATCCCAGACCACTCTCGACAAAAATATGCTGATGATGTTTGGGTTTACTGCCGAACAATCTCTCGGAAAAAGCATGGTGGAAACCTCTAACGGCGTCATTTTCGTTGAAAATTACCGACTGCGCTCCATTGAAGCGTTGGGTGTTCATCTGCGCGGCTTGGTTGTTTCTGCTTACGATTTCATCGCGCACGGCATTACCCCGGAGTATGACGGCGTATTGGGTCTTGACTTTCTCCGCAAACACAAATTTTGTGTGGACATCCGGAAAGGGGAAATTTCCGTGGAAGTCTGAGTCAGGATTGCCGCGATGCCAAGAGGATTTTGCAGGATTTGCAGCATATTTGCGATGCAAAATATCATATCCTATCTTTAAATATCCTGTTATACCCCCGCTTTTATTATGTCAGAAAAAGCCCTGCAACGCATCGCCGAAAACAAAAAAACGAGAGCAACCATGCTCAACCTGAACGGGTGCTTTCTAAGGGATTTGCCTCCGGATCTGTCAGAGTGCGTTTGGTTAAAAGAATTACATCTGCATAAAAATGAAGAACTATCCGATTTGTCGCCCTTAATAGATTTGCAAAACCTACAAAAACTATACGTTTCCTATACGCAGATTGTCGATTTGTCGCCCTTGAAGAATTTGCAAAATCTGCAACAACTTGAGGCTTTCTACACGCAGATCGCTGATTTGTCGCCTTTGAAAAACTTGCAAAATTTGCAACAACTTGACGTTTCTGCTACTCAAGTGAACGATTTGTCGCCTTTGAAAAACTTGCAAAATTTGCAACAACTCAGCGTTTCAGCAACGCAGGTCATCGATCTATCACCTTTGAAAGATTTACATAACTTACAACACCTCTACGTTTCCCACACGCAGGTCGCTGATTTGTCGCCTTTGAAAAATTTACATAACCTGCAACTACTTAACGTTTCTTATACTCAGGTTGTCGATTTGTCGCCTCTTTTATTTTTGATAAAAAAAGGAAAACAGGTCAAACGGATTACAAATGGGGGCGATATAGATGTCGAAGGCTGCCCCCTCACCTCCCCTCCCCCTGATGTAGTCCGACAAAGCAACGAAGCCATCCTCCGTTATATCGAGCAGTTGGAAAAAGAAGGCACCAACCAAATCTTCGAATCCAAATTATTACTCATTGGCGAGGGTGGCGCGGGTAAAACAACTCTCTTCCGAAAACTCTTCGACCCAGTGGCAGAACTGCCAAAAGAAAAAGACAGTACGCAAAGTATTGATATACGGCCTTTATATTTCGATATGCCTGATGGTAATGAGTTCCGCCTGAACATCTGGGATTTTCCTGGGCAAGGCAAGTACCAGTCAGTGCACAGTTTTTTCTACACCCACCGCTCGCTTTATGTACTTGTGGACGACACGCGCACACTTGATGAGAACGAGGCCTATCGCACGTTTTACCACTTCTGGCTGCAAACGGCAGAGTTGTTCGGTGGTGACAGCCCACTATTGGTGCTACACAATCAAAAAGCTGATCGCGCCCGCACAGGTTTCAACCTCGGTAGTTTTCAGGCGATTTTTCCTTTCGTCAAAGAACTTTTTTGCATCAATCTCGGCAGCAATGACATAGCCGGCATCCGCGATTTGAAAACACAAATCGAACGCTGGGCGCAAAAACTGCCACACATCGGCGACGCAGTGCCAAGAACCTGGGTGCGGGTACGCGAGGACATTGAAAAAGAGCGGCAGCAACGGCCTTACATTTCAGACGAACGATACCGTGAAATTTGTGCCTCGCACGGTATCATCAATGAGGTAGAACAATCTGATTTGAGCCGGTATTTCCACGATTTGGGTGTTTTTCTTCATTTTCAGGAAAATCCGTTGCTTCGCCGCGATGTGTTTCTCCAAAATGAATGGGTCACAAATGCGGTGTATAAAATCCTTGACGACCCTGAAATCGCGGTAAAAAAACGCGGGCGTTTTGACAAAAACGACCTCGCCCGACTCTGGAAGGAGGGTTACTACGCCAAGCGTCGCGACGAATTGCTGGCCTTGATGCTGCTATTTGAACTATGCTATCAGGTGCAGGATACAGAAATTTACGTTGCCCTGCAACTACTGCCCGGTGACGTACCAAAGTACGATTTGGGCAAGGACATCCCATTGCAATTGAAATACGAATACGCCTTTATGCCGAAAGGTTTGTTGCACCGCCTCATTGTGCGCCTTCACCCTTATATTGCGCAAGGCCAATCGGCGGTCTGGAGCGGTGGTGTGGTGCTCGAACATACCAGCGCGCAAGCGGATATTATCGAATCACTTGACCGAAGGCAAATCTCTGTGCGGGCGGTAGGCGTCCATGCAAAAGAATTGGTGACCATTATCAACTATGAGGTAGAAAAACTACACCGCACCTACGGCAAGCGTCTAACAGTGGAGGCAAAAATTCCGTGCAAATGTCGAATATGCAAGACGAACAATATGCCGCATTTTTATGACAAAAAAGATTTGGACAACCGCTTGATGAAAGGCAAAGCGACTGTAGAGTGCCGGGTAAGTTTCGATAATGTGAATGTGCAGGTGTTGTTGGATGGGGTGTTTACGAAAGTCGTTGAAAGTAAAACGATGACTGGCAGCCCCCGCCTCATTACGCCACACACCATCAAAATCTTCCTTGCATCTTCTTCCGAACTACGCGATGACCGCGACGCTTTCGATCTTTACTTCCGGCAACAAAACGACCATTTGATGGAGGAGAAAGGCATTTACTTGAAAATCGTACGCTGGGAAAACTTCCTGGATGCCATGTCGGAAACACGCTTGCAGGACGAATATAACAAGGAGGTCCAGGCTTGCGATATTTTTATTAGCCTGTTTTTCACCAAAACGGGGAAGTACACTGAAGAAGAATTCGACGTAGCGCAACAACAATTCAAAAGCACACGTAAGCCTCAGATTTTTACTTTTTTCAAAAAGCCAGACATGGTCGCGAGCAAAGACAAGCAAAAAGATCTGCAATCACTTTGGGCATTTCAAGAAAAACTAGACAATTTGGGACATTTTCATACAAACTATGACAACATTGAACACCTGAAACTCCAATTCCGCGACCAATTGGACAAATTACTCAGGCAAGTGAAAATTTGAGATACCCCAATAAAGCACACTTCTCGAATTCAAATGCCATGAATCAACCCTCCTTCCCCCAAATCGACCACTACATATCCACCCTCCTCGCTCCCGACGACCCGGTGCTCACCGCGACCGAACAATCCATCATCGACGCCGGTATGCCCGTCATCAGCGTGAGCGCCAACCAGGGCAAGTTCCTGCACCTGCTGGCTTTGCTGTGCCGGGCCAACAAAATACTGGAACTCGGCACCCTCGGCGGGTACAGCACCATCTGGATGGCGCGGGCGTTGCCGGAGGGCGGCAAACTCACGACCATCGAGTTGGAGCCTGCCTACGCCGAGGTCGCCCGGAAAAACATCGCCCTGGCGGGACTCAGCGACAAAGTGGACATCCGGATCGGGAAAGGACTGGAGGTGCTGCAGCAACTTGAAGCAGAAGGCGCCGGGCCTTTCGATATGATTTTTATCGACGCCGACAAGCCGCCGTATGTGGAGTATTTTCAACACGCGCTGCGGCTGTCGCGCCCCGGCACTTTGATTGTGGCCGACAATGTCATCCGCGAGGGTCAGGTACTCGACCCAACCAATCCCGACGAGCGGGTGATGGGTGCGCGGTGTTTCAATGAAATGCTTGGTGCGGAAAAACGGGTGACGGCCACGATCCTGCAAATGGTCGGCGTGAAAGAATGGGACGGGATGGCGCTGGCGGTGGTGAAATAGCAGGTTTAATGTTCAGCCGTCCGCTATTCTGCGTTTCGATTCCGACCGAAAGCAGAAAACAAAAAACGCAACTGCCTGATGAACAGATAGTTGCGTTGTAAAACTGTCGGGATGACTGGATTCGAACCAGCGACCTCGTCGTCCCGAACGACGCGCGCTACCGGGCTGCGCTACATCCCGTAAAGCGCGAAACGAATTTCGCGCTACCGGAGCCGAACAAGGGATTTGAACCCTCGACCTGCTGATTACGAATCAGCTGCTCTACCGCTGAGCTAATTCGGCTTGTTAATTTTTCGCTCTGCTCAATTGCTGAGCTCCTTCGGCTTGTCACCTGAGCGACACATGCCGGTCAATTTTGATGCCAAAAACCGATTGAGGTTGCTTTTCGTTCAAAGCGGCGGCAAAGATACACTTAGCAGATGGAAACAGCCAAGCCGGGCCCGAAATTTTCAGGGAAAAACTTTTCAAGTACTTTTCTTTTGAAGAAACTCCATCACATTCGGGCAATTATCCCTTTACTTGCGCTCAAAACATCATCGCATGAAAAAAGTCTGTTTATTCTGGTTACTGCTCGTCACGTTGTCCGCCGCGCAGGCGCAATTGGCATTTGAAAAAATCATAGGAACAACAGATGGTGAAGACGTGGGCAGGAATGTCGTTAAAATATCCGGTGGCGGATATGCTGTCGCAGGAAAGAAGGAAATTGGCAACGACATCCAGGTTTATTTACTGAAAACGGATGCGGATGGCGCCACCGTATGGGAGAAAACGTATGGCGCTTCTAATGAAAACGACGCTTATTCGGTCATCCAAACCGCCGACGGAGGGTTCGCCATTTTGGGACTCGATTATGCGACGGGGACGATGCTGATAAAAACCGATGCTTCCGGCAATTTGTCATGGACTAAGGATGTGGCGCCCGGAATCCGGTGTTTCGCATTCGTCAATACGCCGGACGACGGTTATGCCATGGCGGGGGAAAATCTTGACGGGCTCGACTATTACATCAATCTGATCCGAACCAACAGCAGTGGCGATACGCTTTGGACGCGCAGATTCGGCGATCCGGGCGAGATAAACATCCCTTATGCATTGGTGCGCAGTTCCGACGGAGGTTTCGTTTTGACCGGTGAAACAACCAGCCCGCCCTCGACGGGTGAAAACGATATCTTTCTGATCAAAACCGACGCAAACGGCAATCTTTTGTGGGACAAACGCTTCGGGACACCCGATCTGATCGAACAGGGCTACGCCTTGCAACAAACGAACGACGGCGGTTTTTTGGTGGGCGGTACTGTGATTGACGCACTCTTTGGCAATAGCAATGCCTGGTTGTTGAAAACAAATACAGTTGGAGATACGCTCTGGACAAAACAGTACGATCTTTCAGAACCTCTTTTGTTCAATCAAATCGAAAGCATCGCGCTTTCTGCGGACGGGGGTTATGCATTGTGTGGTTGGGCAGGCAACCTGACCGGCGACGTTTTTGGCTACCTCATCAAAACAGATGAATCGGGCAATGCCATGCTAACCCGAAAATATTACGGCGCAGGTGTGTGTACGTTAAGGGCTGCCGTCCAGGCCGACGACGGCGAAATAGTGGCAACAGGCTTTACCCAGCCATCTTTGGCTGCGAAACCCGACATCTATGTTATCAAGACGAGTGGTTTGGTGCCGGCGAACGAACCTGTAAACAACCCGGATATTGTCATCAGTCCCAATCCGGCTGCAAACAATCAATACTGGCAGGTATCAATTGCCGGACAAGAAAATCAGATTAGACACTGGACACTTTCCGCTGCGGAGGGCAAAACACTTTGGGAACTGACAACCGCTGCCGACCGGATCGGAGTGCCTGTGCCGGCGACGGGCAGTGCATTTGTGCTGACGGTTCAATCGGAAACAGTCGGAGTGAAAAGCCGGATATTGCTGTCGGTTGATTGACTGCCCAGTGTTACTTATTCTTCACGTTTGTTTCCAGATTTTATAATTCGCTTCCATTTCCTTCCTGTTTTTCGGCATCACGCGCAACGGTTCGCAGGCGCGCAGCCCGTCGTAACATTGGGCGGGCAATTGCTGATACAGCCGGGTGCCTTCGGTTTTCCAGGCGATCATGTCGTCTGTGACCTCCTTCACAACTTTACCGGGATTGCCGACCACCATGCTGCGGCGGGGGATTTTTTCGCCGCTTTTCAGGAAACATAATGCTCCGATGATGCATTCTTCCCCGATGTCCACTTCATCCATCAACACTGCGTTCATGCCAACGAGACTGTTTTTGCCAACCGTAGCGCCGTGAATAATAGCGCCGTGCCCGATATGGGCGGATTCACGGAGCAACACCGTTACCCCCGGGAACATGTGGATCGTGCAGTTTTCCTGCACGTTGCAGCCGTCTTCGATGATGATTTGCCCCCAATCGCCGCGGATGGCTGCACCGGGGCCAATGTACACGTCGCGTCCGATGACTACATTGCCGGTGACGGCAGCCTGCGGATGGATATAGGTACTCTCGTGGATAACAGGGCGGAAGCCGTTGAATTCGTAAATCATCAGGTCGAATTTTAGAAAGTGATGCAGTTGCATAATCAGGTTGAATTTCAATGACAAGAATCATTTTCTCCCCTTGAAAAAAATCAACCTTCAAAAACGCTTAAAGCCCGCAATATCATCTAACATTGCGGCAGATAAACTGGTTTGGACGGGCGCGGTAATTGACATCGGATACATGATGATCGGGGCTGCGTCATGCGGGTCCAAGCACTTTACAAAACGAACCAATACTTATGAGTAGCCAAAAACTATCTCTTACCTCGGTTATTTGTCTGATCGCCCTCTTTCTTCCCGCAGGATGCAAAGAAAAAGAGACCTCCAAACCTGCAGTACAGCCGGAGGTAAATGTAGTGGCCGCCGGGCAAAAAACAGTTCCCGTTTTTTCAGAATTCGTCGGACAAACCTACGGTATTTCCGACGTGGAAATTACGAGCAGGGTGGACGGGTGGATCATGTCCATGCACTTTAAGGAAGGCGACATGGTCAAACAGGGACAACTGCTTTATGTCGTTGACGATCAGCAAATTCGCACTAAAATTGACGAATCCCAGGCAAGACTCGCCAGCGCCAACAGCCAACTTTCCAAAGCTGCCTCCGACCTCGCCCGCGTGGAGCCGCTGACCAAAATGAACGCGCTCAGCAAACGCGACCTCGACGCTGCCGTAGCCATACACGAAACCGCAAAAGCGGAAGTAGAAGCCGCGAAAGCAGCCCTGCGCAACGCCGAAATCGAATTGGGCTATACCCGCATCACTTCCCCCGTCTCCGGCGTCATCGGCATCACCAGATACCAGACAGGCGATTATGTAGGCCGGGGGGCAGCTACCGGCAGCCTCAACACGGTATCTTCCATTGGCGACGTCCGGGTGCGTTTCCCCCTTTCCGAAAGCGAATGGCTGCGCATCATGAAAAAAGTCAGGGAAGGTCAAAATCAGAGCAAACGCCTTGCCGACGTACCGGTCGAATTGATACTGAGCGACGGTACGCTGTACGAGGAAAAAGGCAGGCTTGACTTGGCCAACCGCGAAATCGACACCGAAACAGGATCGATCATCGTGCAGGCAATTTTTACAAACAAGCGCGGGCTGATCCGCCCCGGCCAGTTCGTGAAAACGCGCATCAAAACGGATGAATACGCCAACGCCGTTTTGGTGCCCCAACAAGCCGTCAACCAACTGCAAAGTATTTATCAGGTGTTTATGCTCGACGACAGCAGCCACGTGAAACCCAAAGTAGTAAAAGTGGGCGCAAGAGTCGGCAGCAACTGGATCATTACCGAAGGTTTGAAAGCGGGCGACCGAATAGCGGTTTTGGGCAACGCCCTCCTCCCTCCCGGCGCTACCGTGAAACCGGTGGCAATGCCCTGGGATTACGATTCTACTTCACACAACTAATAATAGTGTAGAGGATGTCTCACAAGTCAAAGTTATGACAGGATTTACAAGATTTACAGGATATTTTGCTTCAAAACAGGCCAATAAATCCTGTAAATCTTGTAAATCCTGTCAAAAAAGAAACTTGTGAGACAGCCTCTTATGCTGAAACAAGCCACTGAATGAGCGAGTTTTTTATCAGAAGGCCTATCGTAGCGATGGTGATTTCCATTTTCACCATCATTTTCGGGTTGTTGGTGCTGCAGGGCATTCCCGTTTCCCAATATCCCGATATTACGCCGCCCGTCGTCAAAATAACAGGTACGTATAGCGGAGCGAACGCGGTAAACGTCGAACAAACCGTCACCACGCCCATCGAGCAGCAGGTGAACGGGGTGGAGGAAATGCTTTACATGCGCTCCATCAATGCCAACGACGGCACCACCACCATCGAAGTTTCCTTCGAAGTCGGCACCAACCTGGACAACGCCAACATGCTGACGCAAAACCGCGTCAGCATCGCCACACCCTCCTTGCCGGCCGAGGTGAAAGCCATGGGCATCATAACGAAGAAGTCGCTGACTTTCCCTTTGATGATTGTCTCGCTGTACTCGCCCAACGGTACCTACGACGCGCAGTTTATCAACAACTATAGTTTTATCCGGGTGGTGGACCGCATCAAACGTATATCGGGCGTGGGTGACGTGATCGTTTTCGGCGGTTCGGAATATTCCATGCGGATATGGCTGAAACCGGATAAAATGACTGCGTTGGGCGTCGACGTGAACGATGTAAAAAATGCGCTGAACGAGTACAACGCCATCGCTCCCGGCGGTTCATTCGGTGCCAATCCCGCTTTGCCGGGTGTGCAAAACACCTATACGGCGCAGTTGCAGGGACGCCTTGTGACGGAAAAAGAATTTGCCGACATCGTGCTGAAATCGAAGGAAAACGGCGCTCTGGTGCGCATGAGCGACGTGGCGCGCATCGAACTGGGTACGGAAACCTATTTCCAGACGAGCCGTATTTCCGGCAAACCCGCTTCCGCCATACTCGTTTACCAGATACCCGGCAGCAACGGCCTCGATATCGTGGAAAAAGTTCGCCATGAAATGGAGGAAATGAAGAAACAGTTTCCTGAAGACATGGATTATGTGTATTCGCTCGACACGACCAAGGCAGTGGAAGCGGGTATCGAAGAGATCATCCATACGTTGTTTGAAGCAATAGGTTTGGTATTGATCGTCATGTTCCTCTTTTTGCAGGACTGGCGCGCCACACTGATCCCGTTGATCACCGTGCCGGTGTCCCTGATCGGCACGTTCATGTTTTTCCCCATGTTGGGCTTTTCGGTGAATGTGTTGTCGCTGTTGGGTTTGGTTTTGGCCATCGGTCTTGTGGTAGACGACGCCATTGTGGTGGTGGAGGCGGTGATGCACAACATTGAACACGGTATGTCGCCGGTGGAAGCCACGAGGAAGGCGATGAAAGAAGTGGGCGGGCCTGTTGTCGCCATCGCCATTGTGCTGGCAGCGGTTTTCGTGCCGGTGGCCCTCACAGGCGGTATTACCGGAAGGCTCTACCAACAATTCGCCATCACCATTGCCGTATCGGTCGCCTTGTCGGCGTTCAATGCCCTCACACTCAGCCCGGCCCTGGCGGCCTTGTTGCTCAAACCGAAAACGGAAAGCAAGGGGTTGCTGGCCCGTTTTTTCAGGGCCTTCAACAAGGGATTCGACTGGTTTACCGATCGCTACATGGGCATTACGGGCTTTTTTGCAAGAAAGTTATTTGCGGCGCTGCTGGCATTGGCACTTATCGTCGGAGGAGCCGTTTATTTTGCATCGAGGGTGCCCGGCGGGTTTGTGCCTGAAGAGGACGAAGGTTACTTCATCATGAGCGTGATGCTCCCCGACGCCGCTTCATTTGAAAGAACCGACGCAGTGTCGCACAAGGTGGAAGAACTGCTGAAAACGCAGGAAGGCGTTGAATCTTATACAGTTATCAACGGTTACAACATCCTGTCGAGTACCGTCGCTCCCAACTCCGCCACCGTCTTTGTGCAATTGAAGAACTGGAGCCTGCGGGAGCATCTGACCGTAAAAGACATTCTCAGGCAGGTAAACGGTAAGGTGAGGAGCCAGATCGGAGATGCTACCGTTTTGGCCGTCGGTCCGCCGCCTATTCCTGGCCTGGGAAGTTCGGCTGGTTTCACGTTGCAATTGCAGGACCTCACCGGCCAGCCGCCGCAATACCTCGCTCAACAAGCGCGCAACGTCATTGTTGCAGCGCAGGAAAGGCCGGAAATCGGCAATGCTTACACGCTTTTCCGCGCCAATGTGCCGCAGAAAAGCATTCAGGTCGACAAAGAAAAAGTCGAAAAACTCGGTCTGCGGCTGGCGGATGTGAACAACGCCGTTTCCGCCATGCTCGGCAGTTCGTTTGTCAACAATTTCAACGCTTTCGGGCGGCAATACCGCACCTACATTCAGGCCGATGCGCCTTTCCGCATGAAACCCGACGACCTCTCGCAGTTTCACATCAGAGGGCCGAAAGGCGACATGATACCGCTGAACACGTTGGCGACCGTGAAGGACACCGTCGGGCCGCTTTACACCAATCGTTTCAACCTCTTCCGCTCCGCCGAAATTTCCGGCACACCCGCCGACGGCTACAGCTCGGCGCAGGCGCTGGCCGCATTGGAAGAAGTAGTGAAAGCGACGCTGCCGCCCGATATGGGCTATTCGTTCAGCAATATGAGTTATCAGGAAAAAGCCGCTTCGGGCAAAAGCGCCGTCATTTTCGGCATGGCTTTGCTGTTCGTTTTCCTGATACTGGCGGCGCAGTATGAAAGCTGGAGCCTGCCGATCAGCGTTTTGCTGGGCACTCCCTGGGCGGTCATGGGCGCTATGATGGGCCTTTATCTTTCCCGACTGAATTCCGACAGTTACGTGAACAACGTTTTTGCGCAGATTGGCTTGGTCATGCTCATCGGCCTGAACGCCAAAAACGCCATCCTCATCGTGGAATTTGCAAAAATGCGGTACGACGAAGGCGCTACGGCATTGGAAGCCGCGCTGGAAGGCGCCAAACTTCGTTTCCGCCCCATCCTGATGACCTCTTTCGCGTTCATCCTCGGGGTGGTGCCTTTGATCACGGCCAGCGGCGCCGGCGCCGAAGCGCGCAAGGTGATGGGCATGGCGGTGTTCGCCGGTATGATCACAGCCACAATCCTGGGCTGTATCCTTATCCCTGCCATGTATGTATTGATCCAGGGCAAAAAAAGAAAAACGCCCGCTGTGAAACCTGAAACGGATAACGACAAAACGAGCCACGCATGAAGACGAAATTTGTCCTATTGATCACCGCTGTGGCGCTTTCGCTGACGGCCTGTATGGTGGGCGGGAAATACAGCCCGGAAGAAATGCCTCAGGTATCTACTTCCACCCAATTTCCACAGGACTCGCTGCCGGTGGACTCGCTTCCTTTGATCAGCTGGTGGGAAGTATATAAGGATACTGTTTTACAACGATTTATCAACACGACGCTCGCGAACAACCGCAATTTGATGGAAGCAGCCATGCGCATCGAGGAAGCGAGGGAAATCGCAGGCCTCGTAAAAGTGAACGTGTGGCCTTCGTTTGGCTATCAGGCTTCTGCCGGAGGCGGGCAGGCGGGTTCGGAGGCGCTGAAAGTATCGGGCGGTTTCGATCAAGGAGTGATCCAGACCTACGCCACGATGAGCTGGGAAATAGACCTCTGGGGCAAACTCCGCCATGCAAACGAGTCCACTTACCAGGCATACCTGGCGGAAACGGAATACCGGAACGGCCTGGTGGTCAGCCTCGTGGGGGAAACGGCGCAACTTTATTTGCTGCTGCGCGACCTCGACAACCGGCTGGCTATTGCGGAAAGAACCCTGATATCGCGCAGGGAATCCACGCGTATCATCACCGACAGGTTCAACCAGGGCTATGTCTCGGAAATTGACAAACTGCAAGCCGAACAGCAGGAATATGTAGTCCAAGCCTCTATTCAGAGCCTGACAAGACAGATCGTCATTACGCAAAACGCCCTGAAAGTGCTGATGGGCGAAGCCCCCGGCCAATTGCCGAGGGGAGAGACGCTGTATGCGCAAAATTTGCCCGAGATACCTCCCGGCCTGCCCTCCGAACTCTTGCTGCGCCGCCCCGACGTGAGAGCGGCGGAACGGGAGGTGGAATCGCAGTTCAACCGCATCGGTATCGCCAAAGCCAATCTGTACCCCAGCATCAGCCTGACGGGCATACTGGGTTTTGCCAGCCCCCAACTGAGCACGCTGATCAGCGACGGCGGCTTCGTGGCCAATGGTTTTGCTGGAATAGTGGGGCCTATTTTCGAGTTCCAAAAGAACAGGCGGCGGGTGAAAGCGGAAGAATACCGCACCGAGCAACTCGTCTATCGCTACGAACAAACGGTGCTGGAGGCACTTTCAGAAGTGGACAATGCTTTGGTGGAATATCGCACCTACGGTGAAGAACACCGGGTGCGGGCTTTGCAAATGCAAGCCGCCAGGAAGGCACTCGAACTCACACGCGCCAAATACGATTACGGGTATACGTCCTATTACGAGGTTTTGATCCAGGAGAACTACCTCTTTGAAGCGGAACTGGAAGAATCATTTACCCAACAGAGACAACTCACGGCTATTTCCAATTTGTACAAAGCGTTGGGCGGCGGTTGGTAGCGTTCTGTAAGAAGTACACAGGCAAAATAAACACATAGGCACACAGATCACATAGTTTTTTGATTTTCAATACTATTTGGCCTATGTGCCTATGTGTTTACTATAAACTTTAAAGCCGGGGTTTTGCAACATGAACAGCGCTTTTCGAAACATTTTGATCCTCCTGATCCTGGCCGCTACACTGGCAGTGATTTACTGGCTCATTATCAATTACCATGACGACAAAAACCGTACGGACGATGCGCATGTAGAGGGCAACATTGTTCCGGTGCTCGCCCGGACGGACGGTTTTGTCGGGTCCATTTTTGTGGACGATGATGAATATGTGAAGGCGGATGCGGTCATGGTTCAGTTGGACACCAGCGACCTTTACCTTCAACTCAAACAGGCGCTAAATGCGCTTGCCGTCGCAAAGACGAATCTCAAAAGAGCAGAATCGGGCATCGAGATTGCCAAACGCGATTACAACATTGCCACGCAGAGTATCGAAGCGCAACTGGCAAATCTCAAAGCCACGCAAAGCAACTACGAACGGAATTTAATTTTGAAGGAGAAAGGAGTCGTTTCGGTTCAGGTTTATGAACACACGGAGGAGAATTATACGAAGTCGAAGATCGATCTGCAGAAGGCATACGACAGGCAGGCGCAAGCGAAAACAGGAATGGATGACGCTGAGACTCAGTTGCTATTGGCGAAGCAAAACATTGTAACACAGGTCAATCAGATTGACATTCTGCGGAAAAATATTTCTTACGCCACCGTGCGCGCGCCGGTGAGCGGATTGGTTTCCAAGCGAAAAATCCAGGCGGGGCAGATGATCCGCACAGGTGCGCAGCTCTTTTCCATCGTGCAATCAAATGATCTGTGGGTGACTGCCAATTTCAAAGAAACACAACTCGCCGCATTCCCCGTCGGGCAACGGGTGAACATCAAAGTGGATGCCTATCCCGAAGAAATATTTTACGGAACAGTGGAGACCGTCGGCGGGGCAACAGGCTCGAAATTCGCCTTGTTGCCGCCCGACAATGCCACCGGCAACTATGTGAAAGTGATCCAGCGTGTGCCGGTGCGCATTGATTTTGAAGATACAACCCGTGCCTATCAATTGCTCAAGCCTGGTTTTAGCGTAATCGTAACTAAGTAGTTGCGCAAATTAGATTCAACACAGAGGCACAAAGAGCACAGAGGGATAAGCGATTGGTTTTCATAGAAAAAACTCTGCGTACTCTGTGACTCTGTGTTCAATTAATTGTGTCCTCTTGCTTAAATGATGTAACTGTGAGACTGATAACAGACAGATTTTGGGTTCGCTGCTATTTTCTGCTTGCACTGCTGCTGTGCAACTACAACTATCTTGGCCAGAGCCTGTCGTTCACGTATGTGCAGGGGTATTTCGGCGTGACCATGCAGGATGCGAACTGGTTGCTGCGCGGGTTTCATGCAAGTACGATTATTACCGGAATTGCCGGCCTTGTGTTTATTAAATGGTTAGGAAACCGCACGCTGTTCATCGGATCGGCCATCATGTTTCTGATTGCCACGGTATTTTCTTATACTGCAAAGGATTTTAACGCACTGCTGATTTCCCGCATCGCGGCAGGCATCTCCAACGGCTTTATGATCGCTGTGGCAACGCAGATGTTTCTTGCCACATTTGAGGGGAAAGGAAAACTGGTCGGCGCCCTGTTCACCGTGTCCGCTACGATCGGCGGGGTTTGTTTCGGTATGCTCGGCAGCAGTTTGTTCAATGAAGATTTCGGATGGCAATTCAACTATTATCTCAGTGTGCCGCCGATGGTCGGGCTGATTATTGCCGCATTTTTCTTTGTGCCACACGCGCAGAAGAATCAGGAAATCGAAGACGACTGGCTGAGTTTGATTCCGTTTGCGGTGCTGATTATCTCCGTTTTGTTTGCCGTGATGTATCGCCAGGAATATGAGGGATTGAGCAATATTAAAATTGTAGTTGCGCTGAGTCTCGCGGCGGTTGCTGCCGCGGCACTGCTGATTCGCGGCGCTGTGCACCCGCACCCCTTATTCGACACGCGGCTGCTTCAGTTTCCTTCTTTTATTGTCTCGCTTGTTGTGTCGCACCTGAGCGGTTTTATGTTCGTATTTTCTATTTCGATGCTGACCAAACTGCTGGGCGGCATCCTGGGTATGCCGATGGCCGATGTGTTGCACTACCTGAATTTCCTTGCCATCGTCATTTTCATTTCGCTCGTTGTCACTTTTATTCTGCTGGCTTTGAAAGCAAATGCTTATTGGCTGATGATTGTTGGGCTGCTGCTGATTGCCTATTCTGCCGATGGGTTGTCGAAACTGCACCCCGAATTTAGTTTCGACAATATCATTTCACCCTCGATTACAGCGATGGTGGGTATGGGAGCAGTGGCGCTCGCGGTGATTGCCATCGCCATAAAAAGTGTGCCGCCTGAATTTGCCGGCAAAGTGGCCAACTTCCGGAGCGTCGCCTTTGCTATGGGCATCGCCATCGCTGCCGTCGACCTCGGCAGAATGGTTGATTTTCAAAGGGTGGAAAATTTCAACCTGATGACAAGTTATACCGACCCCGGAAATCCGCTTTTACAGGAGCGGCTGAACGGCTTGCAGGCACTGTACTCGGCCAACGGCTACGACGCCGGCGAGGCATATCAGGCGGCTGTCAACGGTGTAACAGGCATGGTAAAGTTGCAGGCATATTTCAAAGCCCTGAGCGAGGTGTTTGCGACGGGTGCACGGGTTTGTGTGCTGCTCGCTGCGTTGCTTTTCTTTTTATGGCTGAAAGAAAATTACCGGATGTTTCTTTTCTTTTCACTTAAAAAAACCGGCAATGAAACAGCAGGTACTTAGGATAAATATCATTGCGTTGCTGGCGATTCCGCTGACGTTGCATGCGCAGCGGGAGTTTACAGTGGAGCAATGCGTAGAGTATGCTTTTGCAAACAACTCGTTGGTTCGTGCCTACAATACAGAACAGACCATTGCCGAATTAGACGTCAAGCGGGTGAGCGGGCTTTATCTTCCCCGGGCAGGTGTGGGCGCGTCATTGCAGTATTATCTTGCCAACCAAAAGCTGCTGATCGAAGGAGGTTCGCCGATAGCGCCGCCATCGCTGGAGGCAGGAGAACCACTCGCCTTCGACATCGGATACAACAACTCATGGTACCCGACGCTGGGTGTCGACCAATTGATTTTTGACCCCGGTTACCGGGAAACGCACAATATCGCCCTGCAGAATCAGCAACTCAGCGCACAACAACGCGCGCTGTTCAAGATCGATGTGATAGCAGGTATTCACAAAGCATTCTTCACATGCAAAATCCTTGATTTGCAGGCAAAATTCCTTCGGGGCAACATTGCCCGTATCGACACACTGATCGAACTGACGCGCATCAAATATCAGGAGGGTGCAGGTGTGAAATTAGAGGTGAATCGCGTGGAAGTGACCGGCAACCGGATGCGCAGCGAGTATGGCAATGTGTTGAACCGGTACAACGAGGCATTGATGGCACTACAGTTTCAGATGAATTATCTTGAACCGGACAGCATGATCCTTCTGAGCACCGTCACGCCGCCAGAGCTGGTGGCAAATGCCGACACCATCATGCGGCAGTTGCTCGAAAGCAGCCCGGACAACCGCATTGAAAGCCAGTCGCTGCGAACGCAAATCGCCGTCGCGGACGAGTTGGTGGGCAAAGAACGCGCCCGGTTTTTTCCGGTTGTAGGCGCCGAAGGGGTGCTGGGCTTTGCGCCTGCCGCCAACGACATTGGCGACATTTTTCAGTCGGAACGCTGGAAACCCTATTCTTACATCGGAATAAATGTCGGCGTTCCGATTTTCAACGGCATGGACGTGAAAAGGGCCGTGGAACAAGGGCAGTTGCAGGCGTCGCAATCCCGCGATTATCTGTCGCAATTTACAATTCAATTTCAAAGTGAAAAAGTAACGACCTACATTGCCATCAAAAACTTTAAAGAAAGACTCGCTTATGCCGACGCCAATCTTCGGCTGGCACAAGACAACGTTGCATTGCTGAATGAGGCATTTATCAACGGGGTAGCCGACAACCAGGACATGATCCTCGGCGAAAACGACCTCTATGATAACCAGGCCCGTTACTTCGCCGAGTTGCTCAATTTGATGCTGAATGAAATTGACGGAAGGCAGGTAATCGGTTTTTTTAATGGCATGGCAACGAACTAAGCTGAACAGTATGTTTAAAAACAGTTTTCTCAGGCGCTTTTTTACTGCCAACAACATGCTTTTGTTGCTTTTACTCAGTATTCTCTGGGTATTGCCACAAGTTGCATTAACACATCAATTGATAGCATTAAATATCCTGCTTACTGCAGTGATGTATGCTTCCATTTTTTCGTTTCAGCAGGGCCGAAGGAAACTTTTTTTAAATACCGCCAACCTGTTGTTCGCAGCCGGAATCGTCGCTCAAGTTGCCTCGCTTGAAATATTAGGTGATCTTTTCAGGGCGGCCGTATCCGTATTCTTTGTAGTAACAGTGTTTGAATTGATATCGCAAACGACAAGAGCGAAACGCGTGACGGTGCGTGTGATTGCAGACTCTATCAGCGGCTATTTACTGATAGGCATCATTCAGACGCTTATAGTAAAGCAGATATACCAACTTGACGCCACGGCCATCAAATTTCCTGACCCGGCAACCCCGACCACAGCAGCGCCTCCGATCGGCGACCTGATTTATTATACATTTGTCACTTACACTTCCACGGGTTACGGCGACATCCTGCCGGTAAGCCCGGCGGCCAGGTCAATGGCTGTTTTTATCGCAATATCCGGGCAGATTTACGTAGCCATCATTATTTCGTTGCTGGTGGGCAAATTTGCAGGCACCGATTTTAAAGAAGAATAACTTGCGCCATAAAACACCTGTTTTTCACTCTAAAATTGACTAACCATGTTAGCAACTCAAGACAAAACGCCCGACATCACAAAATTCCTGATCACGACTGCCTGTCTCATTATTATTGCAGCAGGCATCAAAGGCATTTCTTCCACGTTGAACATCGTGCTGTTCTCGATCCTCATCGCGCAATGCCTCTTTCCGCTCGTGACATGGTTTCAACAGAAAAAAATATCGCCGGGTCTTTCGGTACTCATCACAATCCTGATCGTTATCGTCACTGGCGCGACGATTATTTCCGTCATGGGAACCGCCGTGCAAGGCATCAGGGAAAAAATGCCGGAATACGCAGCGCACATTTCTCAGAACTCTTCGGGAATACAGGATTGGTTGAAATCGAAAGGGTACGATTCAAGCGTAGCAACGAACGACGCCACTGACCCGGAAAAAGTGAAAGCCATGGCGCTTACTTTGTTGGCCAGCCTGGCTTCTGTGCTTGCCAACGGTATTTTCGTTTTGATATTGGTGATTGTGTTGCTGATTGAATTTCAGCAGATCACGCGCAAAACTGAAAATCGCGAATATCCCGAAGGATCGATGTTGTACCGCCTCGGAGACATCAACAAAACGTCGAGCAAATTCATCGGCATCACGGCGCTCATCGGCTTTTTGCAAGGCGTGGCCAGCACCATCGTGTTGCTCATTCTCGGCGTAGACTTCGCCGTCATGTGGGGCGTTTTGTTCTTCTTTTTCAACTTCATCCCGGTGGTGGGTTTTTTGATGGCGCTCATTCCCCCCGTGTTGATTGCTTTTATGGAAAAAGACGGCACCACAGCGCTTATCGTTTTCGGTTCGTGGTATGCCCTCAACATTTTCTTCGACAACGTGGTACGACCGAAATTGCTGAAGAAAGGATTCGACGTTTCTTTCTTGTCTATCCTTTTTGTGCTGCTGTTCTGGAGTTTTGTACTGGGCCCTCCGGGCGCCATTCTCGCCGTACCGCTGAGCCTGTCGCTCAAAATGCTGTATGATGCTTACATGGGGAAATCGGCAACTCCTCCCGCGTAGTTTTGGGACACTGTGGGGTATCATAAGGGTTGATAAAAGTTGATAAGGGTTTATGAAAGTTGATATTTAGACCCGAAATAGGCCAATTTCTGCACTTTTTCGAATCTAAAATCAACCCTTATCAACTTTTATCAACCTTTATCAACCCCTTTATGAGAGTCCCTCAGTGTTCTTATTTCAGCCACGAACTCCCGAAAACGACGTACCATGCCCATACCTCCGGTCCTCTGGCGACATCGATGCCCATGCGTACGCCGAACTTGCGGGCGATGAGGTAGCGAAAGCCCGCACCGCCGGCAAACCGGGTGTCGGTGTCGCCGAACTCGTCCCACTCGTCGAATGCCCTGCCTGCCCCACCGAAGCCGACCACGCTCCAGCGGCGCACAAAATCCCAACGAACCTCCGCCTCTGTCACGGTAGTCGAACGCCCCTGGTAACGCCCGAGGGGAATGCCGCGCATACTGATATAGGGAAGCAGGAAAAAAGGCGGGTCGCCCCAGGTTTGTTGCACATCGAAGCGAAAGCCGAGCGTCCATGCCTGCGCCAGGGGCTGGTAGTAATAAACAAATCCATTGGCCCTCCAATAGTCATAATCGCTGCCAATGGCATCGTCGCTCCACATCGCTTCCACATGCGTTTTAATCCCTTTATGCGGTGTGAAAAAATTGTCTCTTTTATCAAATTCAACCATTGGCGCCAGGGCGCTAATATTGCTGTTGAGTTCTTTGGGCTCAATAAATTCGGGCAAAGTGCCTTCGTAATTCACTTTGACGTTGGCAAAAACATATTGGCCGCCGGCGTACCACTCGGAGTGCCCGATTTGCTTTGTCACGCGCAGTAAAAGAGGGATCGCCTCGAAATTGAACTTAAACTCTTGCTCCCCGACATTTTCAAACGTATGGTAAAAACTCAGGTTGATATCGGCATAGCCGCCGCCGATGATGTAACGGATACGCTGTTTCTGAAGCGTACCCATACGTGCAGCGCCGGCAGCCCAACTTCCGTTGACCGACCACATGCCGAACGCCGCCGTAATATCTGGCCGTATGTATTGGTTGGGTGGCGTGCCGGGCAGTCGTTTTTTGGGTGTCAAAAACACCGGCGCGAGGCCGAAACCGAAACCGCCCAGCGCAGGCTCGGTGATGATCGTCGGCATGGGAATAAAGCCATGCATATCAATCAAAAAATCGCTTAAATCGATAGCGCCGTCAAGCGAATCGCGCATGGGTACTCCCCGGCGTTTTTTTTCAGGCCCGTTTTCTTTCGTTGAGATATCCTGACTGAAAACAGGAAGGGAGAAAAGTGTAAAGAGAATCCCGGCAAGAAAAATGCGGCTCGGATATCGCCAACGGGCAGGTAAATATGTTTTCATACAGGCAAGCGTGTCGTTTTTCAAAACTAAGTGTAAACGTAGTTTTTTTTATTGAAAAACACCGTAAAAAATCGAATTTCGCAGGTACATTACCGCCTGATATACCGCTCTTGAAATATCTGAAACAAATCAGAAAACACACGTGAATACCCTTCCTCGCCAACTGCTTCGCAAAAACCTCGTGCCGCTGATCCACAGTGTTGGTTCGCTCATTATTTTTGTCTGGTTGAGCTGGTATTTTATTTACCACGAACCTGACCCGGATTATAATGATTTGTTGTCTGTTCTGATCGGTGCGTTGGTTACGATCGTGACAATTATGTTTTCGGCGGTATTGGTGGCACTGCAATTGGCCTCGGCGCAATTTTCGCCCCGTATTACGCGGTCATTTTTCCGGGAAAACCGCTTTCTACAGGCGGCTTTTTATCTTTTTTTGTTTGGCATCGCCTATTGTCTTGCGGTGAAATTTACGTATTCGATGGGCAAAGGCAGGTTTGAATATCCCGAGTTGCCGGTTTTGGGAGCGATATTCGGTTTTTTTCTGATTTCATTTGTGCTGCCGCGTTTTGTATTTTATATCGCTGACAGCATCAACGTGGCTACCATTGCGCGCGGCATCGCGCGGCGGACGGTGCGTGAAATCGACGAATTGTATGGCACAGAACGGTGGAGACCCGGCGACCTGCTTTGTTACAATCGGCCCGAACCGGAACGCCCGTCGCAGGAAGTTGCTCTCGATGAAAGCGGTTTTCTTGATCTCGTCCGCTACGATCGCCTCGACGCTTTGGCTCTGCAATATCCAGGCTGGGCTTTTTATGTAGAGCAGTTGGTAGGCAATTTTATCACTGCGGGTGAAACGGTCGTGAAGGCCCAATCACCAGCGGGTGAGGCCACTGGCACCCTCCCTGTACAGATGTATCATGCTTTGCAGCGTTGCTTTGTACTCAGCAAATACCGTAGTTATGAGCAGGATGTATTGTTCGGCGTTCGGCAGTTGGTGGACGTAGCCATCAAAGCAATTTCACCGGCTGTAAATGATCCGACCACTTGCGTCAATTGTCTGCATTACCTCAGTGTCATCACCCGGCATTTTTCCGCAGCGAAGGTGCCGTCGCTGTTCAGCAGGGGCGCTCATCCGGGGGTTCTTATCCGGGAGTTTACTTTTGAAATACTTGTAAACCATGCTTTCGATCAGATATATCACTGGGGAAAACGCGATTCGGTGGTGGTTTGTCAAATCCTCAACGCACTCACCGATGTGGCCAGAAACACTGATAATCCGCACAATATCAAAGTATTGATCGAACAGGTAAAGGCTTTCGAGTTGGACAAGCGCGAATTCGAACTGGTTGAACACCAGGAACGTGTTCGTCGGTACAAACTACGGTTTTTTGAGGTGGCAGCGAAAAACTCCTGAACACCGTCACTTTCCTGTCAAGAACATCCGTTAAGAATAACCCCTTCCCGGCGATTTTTACTTTTGCCACTCAGTAAAAAATCATGAAATGAATTCTTCCGCTGCCCAATCCCTTTTCATCAGAGCCGCACACGGCGAAACCACCGCCCGCCCGCCCGTCTGGCTCATGCGCCAGGCCGGGCGCATTCTGCCGCAATACCGCGCCTTGCGCTCTAAGTTTCCCGATTTCAAGGCTTTTGTAAAAACACCCGAAGCCGCTGCCGAAGCGACCATACAGCCGGTAGACGAACTGGGTGTGGATGCGGCCATTATTTTTTCCGACATCCTGGTGGTGCCGGAAGCAATGGGGTTGGATTACGAAATGGTGGAAGCGAAAGGTCCGCGATTCCCAAAAGTGATTGAAAATCAAAATGATATCGGGACGCTTACGGCGGGCGCTGCGGCGGCCGAACGCCTCGAATACGTCTATGAAGCCCTGCGCGTCACCAAGCAGGCGTTAGCAGGCCGCGTTCCGCTGCTCGGTTTTGCGGGCGCACCCTGGACGATCCTGGCATACATGGTGGAAGGCAGCGGCAGCAAAACTTTTTCCAAAGCCCGGCGCTTGCTATATACGCAGCCTGAACTGGCGCATGCCCTGCTGCAAAAAATCACCGACACGACGATTGCGTATTTAAAAAACCAGGTGCAGGCGGGCGCCGATCTGGTGCAGGTTTTCGACTCGTGGGCCGGCGAATTGCCACCGGAACATTACCGCGTCTTTGCAGTGCCGTACCTGCGGCAGATTTGCGAGGCATTGCCCGAAATACCCAAAACCGTCTTTGCCAAAGGCGCCTGGTTCGCGCTCGAAGATTTGGCCGCACTACCTTGTCAGGTCATTGGGTTGGACTGGAACACCAGCCCCGGATTTGCCCAAAAAGCCACGGGCGGCACAAAAGTTTTACAAGGAAATCTCGACCCCTGCACACTTTATGCCGATACCAAAACCATTGAAAAGGAAACGCTTGCGATGATTCGCGCTTTTGGAGGAAAACATATTGCCAACCTTGGCCACGGCGTTTATCCCGATACGCCGCTCGATGGGGTGCGGGCATTTGTGGAAACGGTAAAATCCTTTCGATAACAGCGTTAATTAAAAAAACCTGCCAGGCAAAGCCTCAGCAGGTTTTTTAATGCAGTATCAAAATCGCAACAGACTCAGCGCACCGGAAAACCTTCCTGTTCCCAGGCAGCCATGCCGCCGTCGAGAATCGCCACGTCCTGATAGCCCTGGTTGAGCAGGAATCTGGCGGCTTCCATTCCTTTATTGCCTTTGCCGGACACGATCACAACGGGTTTGTTCGATGGCAATTCGCCGAATCTTTTGTCCAACTCACTGAAAGGCAGGTGCACAATTTGTTTTACATCGGCTTCTTTTGCATTGGCGCCCATCTTATCGCGCACGTCGACCAAAACGCTTCCGAGGATGTAGGCGGCATAAGCCTCGCGGGGTGAAAAATTCTTGAGTGCAGTCATGTTTTCAAAATTTTCAGATTAACAAATAAATATTGCCGGTTTCGACTGTAAAGTTATACTAAATTCTACCAAGTCTGCAAACCGGGAAATGACTAATTTTCTCTTTTCTGAAATTCAAGAGTAAGTTGAAAAAAAGAATTAATTTGAAAAATAAATCTCAGTCGCAACCTTGATTCGCCGAATTTGGTTTTGAATTACAGATGGCAAAAAATGAATGTAGATTTGCCGTTTCAAAACCTGAAATCAAAAAATCTGAAATTAGTGGACTCGAAAACTTATTCCACCGGGCTTGCTTCATTGAAATACGAGCCGATATAACAATCAGCAATCCTGTTAATCCTGTAATCCTGTCTAAAAATAACTTTGTCAAAAATCACACTTGTCAGAAACACTCAAGCGAATTTTTACATGAAAGAAGTTTTCATCGTCTCCGCCGTGCGCACCCCGATCGGGAGTTTCGGTGGGGTTTTGGCGGGTATTTCCGCCACCCAACTCGGCGCTGCAGCCATTAAAGGCGCTTTGGAAAAAGCCGGAGTTGCTGCCGACCAGGTGAATGAAGTCCTGATGGGCAACGTCGTAAGCGCCAACCTCGGCCAGGCGCCTGCCCGGCAGGCCGCGCGTTTCGCGGGTCTGCCCGACAATATTCCCTGTACCACGATCAATAAAGTGTGCGCTTCCGGTATGAAAGCGATCACATTCGGCGCCCAGAGTATTATGTTGGGTCTCAACGACATCGTCGTGGCCGGCGGCATGGAAAACATGTCGCAAATCCCCTACTACCTGCCCAACGCCCGCTGGGGCTATAAATACGGCAACGGCGAACTCGTGGACGGCCTCGCCAAAGACGGCCTGACCGACGTGTACAATCAAAAGGCAATGGGTGTGTGCGGCGACGCGACCGCTGCGAAATATGCCATCAGCCGCGAGGCACAGGACGCATTTGCCATCGATTCGTACAAACGCGCCGCTGCCGCTACCGAAGGTGGTTTCTTCAAGTCGGAAATTGTGCCGGTCGTCATTCCGCAGAAAAAAGGCGACCCGCTGCAAATCGTTGAGGACGAGGAGTATAAAAAAGTAATGTTCGATAAAATTCCGGGCCTGCGTCCGGCATTTACGCCCGAAGGCACCGTGACTGCCGCCAATGCGTCGACGATCAACGATGGCGCAACGGCGCTCATCCTTGCCAGCGAGGAAGCGGTGAAACGGCTCGGCCTGAAACCCATCGCCAAAATTCGTGGTTTCGCCGACGCCGAGCAGGAACCGGAATGGTTCACTACCACGCCGACCATCGCCGCACCGAAGGCGTTGAAAATGGCGGGCGTTTCAAAAAACGACATCGACTTTTTCGAGGTAAACGAAGCCTTCGCTGTGGTCGCGCTCGCGTTTGAAAAAGTAATGGAAGTGCCGCACAGCCAATTGAATGTGTATGGGGGCGCAGTGGCCATCGGTCACCCGCTCGGCGCATCCGGCGCACGCATCGTAACCACGCTGAACAACGTTTTGCAGCAGAAAAACGGCAAACTCGGCCTGGCGGCAATTTGCAACGGTGGCGGTGGGGCGACGGCGATTGTGATTGAAAGGGTGTAAACGAAAGTGACACTTCTCAAAAAAAGTGCCGCTTCCCACTTTTATGGCTGTGTTTTGTTAGCTAATAGTGTTACTTTTGTTGAAAATAATAAAAAATTCACTCAACATGGAAGCTGTAACTGCCGATATCCTCACCTGGGAAGAAATTAAAAAACGTCACCCTGACGAATGGGTAGTGTTAGGCAATCCCGTTTTTGAAGGTACGCAAGTACTGAAAGGTGTGGTGATTTCGCACCACCCTGACAAACGAGTGGCAAGCATCGAAGGGGGCGAACGGCGGGTAGATTTCAAAACGTTTACCTTGACTTTTACAGGTCAGCACAAACCAGTTCGCCGAATTGGCATTCTTCGAACTCTCCCCAAAATCCCATGAAAAAGCATCCCTTCGAATGGCTGGATGAAAGCGGACTTGTTATCGTGCTTGCTGTGCTCAACGAAGAAACGACGCTTCGGTTTCTGCTCGACACAGGTTCCACGCACACTTGTCTTGATAAAAATGCCCTTTATATCGAGCAAATCAGCCTAAAAGAAGCAGTCGCGCAGGTTGAAATAGAAACGGCCAACGGCTGGATTCTTGCAGATGTATTCAATATCGAATCGCTCGAAGTGCTGGGACTTGCATTAGAAAATCATCCAATCCAAGTCATTGACTTCATCGCTCACGGTGTGACCTCCAACTATTCAGGTATTCTTGGCATGGATATTTTGAGTCAGAAAAATCTCTGTTTTGATTTTGACGATATGACTTTGACCTTTATTTGATAAATAATGTGTTTGCAACGACGGCGATTGTAATCGAGAAGTGACACTTTTCAAAAAAGTGTCACTTCTACTTCTTCCCGGGCAACGCAAACACATTATTCTTGTAAGCCTCCACGCCCGCTGATCGAACTTGGCTCCCAAGAAACGATCGCCTGTCCCGGTAACTTACCTTACACAACGGGCACACTCATCATCCGTTTCACCGTATCTCGCACGTAATTGATATCCTTCCACTCCGGATTGTCGGCGAGGCGCAGGGTCTCGTCGCGGCCCAGGGTATATGAGATCGTGAGCACACGGGAGGGGCCATAACTCAGCAGGAGGTCGGTGAATACATTGTAAGCGCCCCGGCCTTTTGGCCCGCCGATTTCATCGTAAGACCTGGCGGCGTATTTGGAGCAGTTCACGAGTTCGCCCTTGTGGTTGATATAACTACGCCCGGCAATGACCTGACAACCCGCCGATTGGTTGTAGTCTCCCGCGCCCGACCAGTGGATATTGATGGTCGTATTGCTTTCCGGGTCAATGCCTCCGGCGACTTCAGCTGCGGTAAGCCCTCCGGCATCCGGGACGCGGTAAACCAGAACTCCCTTCGTAGCCGGGCGCAGGGCGCGGTACACTTTATAACCTTCGGACAATCCTGCTTCTTTTTCCTTTTTACTGAGATTGATTTTGTGCCACCCGAACTGGTAGTTGTGTTGCCCCTCGATGAGGAATGGGTTGCCTTTGGCATTTTTAGCCTCAGGAGGGTTCGGGTCGGTGCTGCCCCAAAATTTGAACACCATGCCTTTTATGAGTAGTATGAACAGGTCGTCGTTTGCCCGCCTGAATCTGCCCTGCGCATCTCCCCTGACTGCGTTTTCTTCGCCCTGGCGGAGACCGATCAGGTGTACGGTATTGTTCGACACGTCCCATTCGTCAATAATTCGGGTATCACAGGGTCCGAATTTCTTTCGGTGCTGGCTGATGAGGTCGAGGATTTCACTGCCCTGGGCCGTAAAGTGATTTTTTGCTTTGCCCAGCAGGGAGAGCCACTGCGTGTATTCCGGGGATGGGTTGTCCTTGCTCCAGTCGGCCCATTCACACCGAAGGCCATTGTTCTGCCAGCGTTGGATGTGCGACTGGGTGCCTGACCCCACGATACCATCGGGTGTCATGTCAATTTTCTCAATCGTACGCACATACTCCTGGAACAGCCGGACAGCCGCCTGCGTGGCGTAGCCGAATATGCCGTCCACCATATCATCTTTTGGCAAAAAGCCTGCGTTATGAAGGAATTGCTGCAAAGCCCGCACATCCGAGCCGTTCGTGACGGTAAAATTCTTCCACTTGTTGTTGCCTTCGTCGCGGAATTGCGTTTTAGCCTTTGCTATGGGCAGGTTGGCATGATAGCGGGCAAGAAATGTGGGGGCGTCGAAGGATACGCCTGTGTCTACATTGCCAAGACTGAGAGTTGCCATAAGTGAGGAGTTGAGTTGGTGAAACGTTGATTTGCCGGATTTGCCACTTAGGGATGAGCCGGCAAATATGTTCAATGGGTAGTTTTAAGTCCTGTAGCGTTCAGGCGTAAAAGTATTGTAATAAATAGACGGGAAAATTACTTTTTCCCCAACAATGCAAACATATTTTTTTTATACGCCTCTACACCCGGCTGGTCGAATGGGTTGACACCCAGCAGATAACCGCTGATCGCACAAGCCTTTTCGAAGAAAAAGAAGAGTTGACCGAGGTAATAGGGCGTGGCCTCCGGAATCCGAATGACAAGATTCGGCACGCCGCCGTCGGTGTGCGCCATGCGCGTCCCTTCGGCGGCTTTTTTGTTGATGTAGTCGAGCGTTTTACCGGCCAGGTAGTTGAGCCCGTCGAGATCGTCGGCGGCTTTGAACATCGTGAGATCAGCCTCGGGTGTTGAGATTTCCAAAACCGTCTCGAACAGTGTGCGGCGGCCATCCTGAATGTACTGCCCCATCGAGTGGAGGTCGCAGGTGAAATCCACCGACGCGGGGAAAATGCCCTTGCCGTCCTTGCCTTCGCTTTCGCCGTACAGTTGTTTCCACCATTCGGCGATGTAGTGGCAGCGCGGTTCGTAGTTCACCAGCAGTTCGATGTCTTTTCCCTTGCGGTTCAATATGTTGCGCACAGCGGCATAGCGGTAGCAGTCGTTTTCACCAAACGGTTTTTTATACAATTTTACACCGTCGGCTGCACCACGCATCAGGGCATCCACGTCGATGCCGGCGGCGGCGATGGGCAATAACCCCACGGCTGTGAGCACCGAAAATCGCCCGCCCACGTCGTCGGGCACCACAAAAGTCTCGTAGCCTTCCTGCGTCGCGAGCGTTTTCAGGGCGCCGCGCGACTTGTCCGTCGTAGCGTAGATGCGCTCCTTCGCGCCCGTTTTGCCGTATTTTTCTTCTAATTTTTGCCTGAAAATTCGAAATGCAACGGCCGGCTCGGTAGTAGTGCCGGATTTGGAAATCACGTTGACTGAAAAGTCACGATCGCCGATCACCTCGAGCAAATGGGTGAGGTAGGTGCCTGAAATGTTCGTTCCGGCAAAATACACCTCGGGAAGGCGGCGCTTCTTTTTCGGCAGGTTGTTGTAAAAACTGTGCTGGCAAAACTCGATGGCCGCTTTCGCGCCGAGATACGACCCGCCAATGCCGATGACGACCAGCACTTCGCTTTGACGCTGAATTTTTTTCGCCGCCGCTTTGATGCGTTTGAATTCGGCGCGGTCGTATTTCAAGGGCAGATCGAGCCAGCCGAGGAAGTCGTTGCCGGGGCCGGTTCGGCTTTCGAGCAGTTTGGCGGCAGCGGCAACTTGCGGTTCGATGGCGACGAGTTCGAGACCGGAGAGAAAATTTTGGGAATAGGAAATGTCAAGTCGTATCATTGACAAGATAATTTTTTGACAGGATTTACACTTTCGCCAACTCTCCCTTCAAATAATCGATCACTTTGATCTCCACCGGATCCACGTTGCGGATTTCTGCGAGGTAGTAGGAGGTCCAGTCGCCGAGGTGCGTGAGGTAAAACGCTTTCTCTATCAACGACTTGCCCTTTGACCAGACTTCGATGGACGAACCGGTGAAGTGTTCCACGATTTCCTTGTTGATGTCCATGCGTGTGGCGGTGCGTTGGTAGTCGTCGCGGTTGCGGAGCCATACGACGGCGAGTTCGGGGCGGTTGTTGCGCCAGCCTACAAGTTCGTTGTGGTTCATTTCGGGCACCACGTGGTGCCAGCAGAGCATCTTGGCGTTTTCGTTGATCTGCTGCCGCCAGCGCACTGCCACCGATTCGATGTGGTCGGGTGCGTAGATGACGGGCGTTTTTTCGGCGAGAAAACCGGCGATTTTTTTTGCCCGTTTCTGGATATCCGCGTCGTCCCGGACGAGCAGTTTTTGGGCGGTTTTTACGGCTGTCAGCAATTTGCCGGGGATCAGTTTCGCTGCGCGCAACACACCCAACTGCGCCACTACCGAGTAGCCGAGGCAGGCACGGGGACTGCTCCAGCCGCCCGGCACTTGCACGTAGTCGAGGCCGTGCTTTTTTGCCAGTTCGATCAGTTTGCCGCCGGAAGCGATACAGACGATTTTAGCGCCGGTACCGAGCAACTGCTCAAACGTACTGAGGGTTTCTTCCGTGTTGCCGCTGTAAGAGGAGCATATCGCAAGGGTATGTTTGTTCACCCAGGCCGGGGCGTGGTAGCCTTTGCTGACGACGACCGGGAGTTTGCACGACGTGCGCACAAAGTCCTGCACGAAGCCGCCGCCGATGCCGCTGCCGCCGAGGCCGGAGATAAAAATAGAGCGCAACGGCGCGTTGTGTTTGTTCAGGCTGATCTTTTCAGCCAGTGCGAGCGCCTCGCCGAGTTGGTCGGGGAAGCGGGCGATCATTTTATTCATTGAAAAGATGGATTGTGGATGGTTGAATTGGTTGGAATTGGGAGGCGCAAAGGTAGAGGGTTTCAGCAAAATTCATTTCGGCTTTTTAACCCATATATTTCCTACCTTTGACACCCGAAAACCGCCTTAATCAAGTCAAAAACCCACCATGCAAAAAATCATTTTCGCCCTCGCTGTACTTGCACTCGTCGCCTGGTTTGGCTGTAAAAAATCAACCTTCAACCGCCCGGTGAAGTATGTGGCTTTTGTCGGTTTCAACTTTGAAGACAGTACAAAAGCCAGACGCAACAACTATTCGGATTCGCTGCATATTCTTGCCCTGGAAGAATATCTCCGGCGCATCAACGCGGTGGATGAGCCGGAGCCCTACCCCGCCGAATACCGCCTGAAAATTTTTCAATGCGACTTCAAGCCGGATACGATGCAGGCCATTTACCGCAGCATCGCCGCCGACACCAACATCGCGCTCGTGGTGGACAACACCTGGGGGCGTTATTTCCGCAGGGTGGATTCGCTCGTGCGCGACCGGCTGCCGGTCATTTCGCTGACCGCCGATTTCAACAACCTCGACTTTGGCGCCAATACCATTTTCCTCGAACCCAATGATCCCCAGCCTTTTTATCTGATCAGTTTTATTCAGAAGGTGATCAAGGCGCCCTCTGTCGGTTTGATCACCGAAAACGACTACCTGCTGCACAAACAGTTTGAAAAGGTGATCGAACAATATAAACTGCCTTGCGACACGTTGCTCCAACTCAAACAAAGGGCCTTAGTGAGCAACCAGGTGCCCCCACAGGACACACCGGGCGTCATTCTGCAAATCAGACAGGCGTTGGCTGCGACGGATCAGGACGTCATCCTGCTCAACCTGCACAGCGCCTACGGCAACTTAGTCATCCGTGCGTTGCAGGAAGCAAAAAAGGGAGAAATCAAGCCGAAAACCATCATCGGCATTTCGGGCATTACCAATCTCAAAGACCCCGAGTTGCAGACACTGACAAAGGAAAAACAGCACGTCATTTTCAGGTATGAAACCACCGAAGAGTTGCTACCGGAGGAGGTGTACCTGTTGAAGGAAAAAATCGAATCACAGTATCCGAAAAAGTTTTTCCAGGCCCGCAACACCCAAAACAGTCTGCAGCGCTGCTACGACGCCATGAACATTTTTGAAACGGCGCTCCGGTCAGACAAAACCCACAGAATTGCCCTGCTCGGTTATTTTAAAAAACTGAAGGACCGTAAGGTGACGATTTTCAATGAGTTGTACGAGTTCGACAGTACGCTCATCCTCAAAAGGGAACCGACTTTCAACCGAATCCAGTATGGCCGTATCCGCAGTTGCACCACCCAGATCAACACGGCCGGCGATACCATTCCCAACCTGCACGTCGGGATCGACATCGTGGATATCAACGACATCGACGTCCGGAAAAATACCTTTAACTGCAACCTGCTGTATTGGGTCATTGTGGACTCACGCTACATCGAAAAAGAGGGTTACATCGATTTTTCAACGCTCAATTCCCCGGAGTCGCGCAACCGAATGGCCGAAGAGCGCGACTCCAACAACAATGTGCTGCGGCTTTACCGCATCAGCGGTCAGTTTTTGGGCGATTTCAACTCGTTCAACTTTCCTTTCGACCGCCATGAAATTAAAATTCCCATCGAGGCGCTCAGTTCGAGCAACAACATCAAAATCAGTTTCGACTACAGCCGCCTCCAGTTGAGCGGCAAAATCGCCGATTTTCAGATGAACGACTGGAACACGGAGAAATATTACGTCACGCTCGACAACAACATTTCCAATGCGCTCGGCTCGCCGGACAAAGTCACGCTCGATTCCAGAGACAGCGCGCAATACCTCGAAAAATATAAAACGCTCAACGTGCACCTCCGTGTGAGCCGCGAACCCTGGGGCGCCATCATTCTGATCGTGCTGCCCTTCCTGATGTTCAGTGCGCTGCCCATTTTCATGCTCTTTTTCCACAAAGCCACGTTCGAGGAAGTGGGCGAACTCATCATTACGTCTTTCCTCGCCACAGTAGCCTACTCCATCAATTTAGTGCAGATTTCGCCGGCGACGGACTCGATGAACCTGGCCTATATTTTCCTGATGATGACGCTGGGCATCAACTTTTTCTGCTTTATTTATGTCACCTACATCGACAGGCAGAAAAACGGCAGCAAAAGGGTATCGGCAAGCGGTGGGAAAAGGAGCATATTCAGGATCGGCAGCAAAATCTGGTTGCCGTATTTGTTGTTAATCCTGTTGTTGATGCTGTTTTACCTGGTGTTCAGGAATTAAACGGCGTGTTTTTCGGAATTTTGGCGTATTTTGTCCGGCAGAAGAAAGGCAGGCGTTCAGAAACCTGACTTTTCTTAAAACTTGTCGAAACCGTTAGTGCCGCAGACCGGACTTTTGATCTGTATTCAATATTCACTTTTTTTACACTGCCGCTATGAAATCGAAACATCTCTTCTTCATGCTCGGGTTGCTGTTCCCGTGGACAAGCAGCCATGCGCTCGACGCCGCTGTATCGTACGCGGTTTATGCCACCCCTGAAAAGCCGTACATCGAGATCAATATTGAAATCGCTGCCGCTTCCGTGACATTCAAACGCGCCGACAGCACCCATTTGCAGGCAAGTGTGGAGACCCTGATTTTGATAAAACAAGGTGAAAAGATCGTGAATTATGAAAAATATCTGCTCAACAGCCCGCTCGTGGAATTCCCCCGGGCCTTGCTCGATGTGAAGCGGATGTCGCTCCCCGGTGGCGAATATTCCCTTGAAATTACTTTCCAGGACGCCCATGATCCCGATAACAAGGACGCGTTCGCATCTCCGTTGAAAGTGCAGATCGGCGAAAATATTTACCTTTCTGAAGTGCAATTGCTGCGCAGTTTCCGCGCCGACAATTCGGACAACCCTTTTACCAAAAACGGTTATTTCCTCGAACCGCTTCCCTTCAATTTTTATGACCGCGGCGCCGCTCTGCTGGCTTTTTATGCAGAAATATACCACTCCGACAAAAGTGTCGCAGAAGGCTCTTTTCTGGTGCGTTATTTCATCGAACAGGAAAAAGGCAACGGTGTCAGAAACCTTATTTCTATTGGAAATCAGAAAAAAAAGCCGTCTGCGATCGATGCCGTGTTGGTGCAAATGGACATCAACAAATTAGAAAGCGGCAACTACACGCTTACGGTGGAACTCCGCAATACCGCCGGCGAATTGCTGACTTCACGCAGCCTTCAATTCCAACGGAGCAACCCCTTTCTCCAAACGTCGGAAAACGAATTGACCGACGAACTGGTGAGCCGCCAGTTTGTCCAAAATTTGGGAGAAGATACGTTGCGATACGGTCTGCGCGCCATTTCCGCGCTGGCTGTCGGCGTCGAGACCGAGATGTTGAAAAACATCCTGCAGAGCGGCGATGTGAAATCCATGCGCTTTTATATGTTCCGCCATTTTATGCGCGTCGACCCCAACAACCCCGAACTGGCATATAAAAAGTTTATGGAAGTCGCCGCGGCGGTAGATGCAAGATTCAGGAGCGGTTTCCGCTACGGCTTCGAAACCGACCGGGGGCGCGCTTTTATCCGCTTCGGTCGTCCGGACGATCTCATCCACGTGGAGGACGATCCGGGGGCATCGCCTTATGAGATATGGATCTATTACAAATTCCCGAGCACGCTGCAGAACAACGTAAAATTTCTGTTCTACAACCCAAGTCTGGCGGGAGAAGACTACGTTTTACTGCACTCCAATGCGCGCGGCGAAGTCAGTAATCCGCGATGGGAGCGCGTCCTCTATTCCCGCAATCCGACCGAATACATAGAGGGCGACAATTATCACGACGCTACCGGCAACCTGAGCAATACTGCCCGTAACGCAAGAGCGTATTTTCAGGATTTTTGAGGGTGGACGGTGGAGGGTAGAGGGTAGAGGGTGGAGGGTAGAAGGTCATACAAGCCCTCTACCTTCTACCCTCCACCCTCTACCGTCCACCGTCAATTCCTGTCCTCTTTCGCTTCTTCGCGTCGCTCGATGTAATCTTCCCACACGGACTTATAATCGTAGGTGAGATAAATTTCCGTTTCGAAGGCGCCCCATGCGCCGTTTTCAAGCGCCAGATTGAGGCGCCGTTCGGAGCCGGCCGGGATTTCCATTACAATGATATGGCCCAGCCCCATGGCAATCGTCCAGGATACAACCCGCGCATCTTGCGGCGGAAAAATGTCCCAAAATCCCTGGGCTTCCAGTACCCGGCGGATTTCAGGCAGGTTTTTGTTCTGTTGATGTTTCAGAATGACGGTAACAAGGATACTGTCGGAAATCGGTTCGGCAGGTGCTACCAAAGCGGGGCCTTCCACAGCGGCAGAGTCTTTCATTTCCACTGGCTGTTGCGCAAAGCCATATTGGATAGCAAACAAGAGCAACAGGCTCGCGAGCAAAATTTTTTTCAACATTTTCAAAAGCCGGTTTTCAATAAATTTTGAATGTGCAACGGGCAGCAAAGATATGTTTCTGGGCAACTAAACTTTTCGAAAGTTGGCAACTTTTGAAAAGTTCGGTTTCAGAGACTTGCACAACCTGATTTTGAAACTACATTTGCCCGGGAGAATGGTAGAAGGTGGAGGGTGGAAGGTGGAGGGTAGAGAGTAGCCGATGATGCGATTTTTCCTCTCCACCCTCTACCCTCCACCCTCTACCTTCCACCCTCTACCTTCCACCTTCCACCGCAAACACTCATGTTCAAGAAACATCCTTCGGGTCTTCCATTCCTGTTTTTCACTGAAATGTGGGAACGTTTCGGTTATTACCTCATGATCGGAATTTTCCTGCTCTACATGACCGATGCACAAAAGGGCGGTTTGTCGCTCGACCGTGCGGTGGGATCCGATATTTTCGGTACATTCATCGCGCTCGTTTATCTGACTCCTTTTATCGGGGGCTTACTCGCCGACAAGTTATTGGGCTACCGGGTAAGTATTATTTTGGGAGGAATATTGATGGGCGTCGGCTATCTGATGCTGGCAATCCCGAACAATATGTTCTCGTTTTATTCGGCACTTGGGGTGATGATTCTGGGCAACGGTTTTTTCAAGCCCAACATTTCCGTGCTGCTCGGCAACCTGTACAACGACGACCGCTATAAACACCTGAAAGATACGGGATACAATATTTTCTACATGGGTATCAACTTAGGCGCCTTTATCTGCAACTTCTTTGCTGCGTGGCTCAGGCACAATATCGGATGGGGCGCTGCTTTCGCTGCTGCCGGTGTGGGCATGTTTATCGGCGTTATTGTTTTTTTGGTGGGGATGAAACATTATGCCCACGCCGACATACGCAAAGAAGCGGTGCCGGGCGAGGCGGGCGTGGGACAGATGCTTTCTTCGGTGCTGTTGCCGGCCATTACAGCGGGTATTTTTGGCTGGATGTTGCCCGGCAATATATTCGGGTCCGATTCTACCGACGCATTTCTCTTTGGCAGCATCCCGGTCATTGCCTTTTACCTCTGGATTTTCTGGAAAGCAACGCCGGAGGATAGACCGCGCATCCGGGTACTGTTGTCCATTTACGCGGTTGTGATTATTTTTTGGGCGATTTTCAAGCAAAACGGTACCGCGCTTACTACCTGGGCCGAGTTTTACACAGACAGGGAGATGCCGGGTTGGATGGCAGGCCCTGCGGAAAGCCTTCAAATGGCGCAAGTGGTATCGATGAAAGATACCCTTTACCCGCAGTACGACAGCCAGTTCCGCACGAGCCGCGATGCTGACGGCAACCTGATAAAAATCAATACGTTCAACCCCTATTTCCTCAATGTGCCGGAAGCGGAGCGTCCGCAGGAAGGAGGAAGTTTATCATTGATTTCAACGGAATTGTATCAGTCCATAAATCCGTTTTTTGTCGTATTTTTGACACCGCTGCTCATCGCCTTTTTTGCGTGGTTGCGCCGCCGGGGCAAAGAACCGACGACGCCGGCAAAAATCGCCTGGGGGCTGGTGATATCGGCGCTCAGCACCCTTGTCACGGTATGGGCGGTTTACAGTTGCCACAACGGCGCCGTTAAAGCATCGGCGTGGTGGCTGATGGGCGCTTATGGAGTCATTACGGTGGGCGAACTTTGCCTCAGCCCGATGGGGCTTTCCATGGTATCGAAAATGGCGCCGCGCCACATCACAGGACTAATGATGGGCGGTTGGCAACTGGCGACTTCCATCGGCAATAAATTGAGCGGCGTACTGGCCGCCATGTGGGACAGATATGACAACAAAGCCGAGTTTTTTTGGCTTAATTTTGCCCTGCTGTCGATGGCTGCTCTTGCCCTGTTCGCCATGTTGCGATGGCTCAACCGGATATTTAAGGAGAAGGGGTTGAGTTAGGAGCAGTGGCAGTGGCAGTAGCAGTGGCAGTCAGCAGCGACTGAAGGAAGTATGGAGAGGTTAGGATAAGGGTAGGCTTTGGACCGTATTTAAAGGGAAGTAGATTGTCATCAACATTCAATAACTTTTTTAACAATTCATATCCGTCATGTCAACGAAACATAAGTCGACGAAGCAGAAAATTACCGTCAAAGACCGCGAGGACAACCGCAAGTTCCTCATTGTGCTGGCCGTCGCCACCATTGCGCTGATGCTGTTGATGTATTTCATCTTTACCTGATGACTTCGGGGGCGCCCGCTTGATTTTATCCAATAACAATACTCCGCTACCCTTAGTAACGGTAAAAAAAACAAGTTCGCGATTTCACTACCCGGCTGTCATCCGACGCAGGAGGAATGACAGCCGGGTAGTGCACCCACGTATTTGTTATTTCAATAATTAATTGACAACTAATTCAAAATCAACGCGCCGGTTTTGTTCGCGACCCTCCGGTGTGCTGTTGGGCGCAACCGGGCGGGTTTCGCCGAAGCCGTCGGAGCTGATCCGGCTGCTGCTGACGCCTTTACCGACTAAGTAATCGTAACAGGTTTTCGCGCGCCGTTTGGAAAGATCGAGATTCATTTTATCGTCGCCGACATCATCCGTATGGCCACTGATGCGCAGGCTGTATGCCGGATAACGCTGCATCAGGGCGGCAACCTCATCGAGCACAGGATATGATGCAGCAAGCAATGTAGCCTGGGCGGTCTCGAATTGTACATTGCGCACAGCGCGGGACAGCACATCTTTGTCAATTTGCTCTAATTCCGGGCATCCTTTTGCTGCAAGCGTGCCTTTAGTTTCCGGACAGCGGTCTTCGTAATCGGCTACGCCGTCGCCGTCGACGTCGGAACAGCCGGAAAACTTCGCCAAACCCGGTATGTCCGGACATCGGTCCATATTATCAAGCACCCCGTCGCCGTCGCGGTCTTTGATGGTGCTGAGTTCAAATTCTTCACCGGTTATCTCGCGGCCCCAATAGTAGGTCAGACCGAAGCCGTGGTGCCAACCTTCACGCCCTTTTGTAGACGGACGGTATTGGATTTGCGCTGTAAAATCCAGGTTTCGCAGAATCCGGACGTTCACACCGAATCCGAGCGGAATATTAAAATCCCAGGACTTGTCATCGCCCGATTCTGCGAGTAATACGTCGTCGGCGTCGGCGTCATACGTCGTGCCGACTCCAAAATGAAAGTACGGATTGACAAGGTTGTCGTGCCGGAAAATTTCATATTGCAGCAATGCATCGATGTTCAACAAACTGTGATCGAAACCGGCGTCAACTGAGTTCTGAGGGATGCGTGCGGTGCCGTATTTAAGTGGAAATACGAGGAATGTCTGCGGCGCAAAGCACCATTGATAGGCCACTTCGATGCCGCCGCCGTCGATGTCGCCCCAGATGTCACCGAAACTCGGATCCCGCAATTGAGGCGTTACATAATTGTACAAATTGTAACGTGCAGTGACGCTGTGTCGCGGTTGAGCAAGGAGCGATTGATGCAAAAGCAACAAACATGATGCTGCCAAAAGTAGAGTAGAAGACTGTTTCATTGGTAAAAAATTAGTTTTGTTGAATGTAATTTTAAAAACGGTCGAATTTACGATGCCGATCCAATATACTACAGGAGTTTTGTATTCAAAAAAAATGCCTTCGATCCTGCTTACAGGGCGAAGGCATTTTTTTGAAAAAAAGATTGCTAATTATTTGACGAACAAATCGAACTCTACGCGGCGGTTTTGTTCACGGCCTGCCGCATTCATGTTGGTAGCAACCGGTTTCGTTTCACCGTAGCCAGCATGCGTTATACGATTTGGACTGATATTCTTTTTGACAAGGTAATCATAACATGCCTGGGCACGGCGTTTCGACAATTCCATATTCATCTTCTCGTCGCCCTGACTGTCCGTATGGCCGCCGATAGTAAGGCTGTATTCAGGATGTACAATCATCAAATCTGCAACTGCGTTCAACACATCATACGACGAGGACAAGAGGGTCGCTTTGCCCGACTGGAATTGCACTTGTTTCACAGCGCGTTCCAAAACCGCTTTGGTTTCTTTGGTAAGTTCCGGGCAGCCTTTGTTACTGAGCGGGCCGGCCTTATCCGGGCAGCGGTCTTCACTGTCTACTACGCTGTCGCCGTCGCGGTCGGGGCAGCCTTTTGTTGCAGCGCCGCCGTACACATCCGGGCAAGCGTCGTTAGCGTCGGGCACACCGTCGCCGTCGCGGTCGCGTACCGGGCAACCCTGGTTGGCAGCCGTACCGACTTCACGCGGACACTTGTCGACGTTGTCGGCCAATCCATCACCGTCGGTATCCGGGCAACCTTTGAAATTGGCGGGACCTGCCAATTCGGGGCAAGCGTCTTCCGCATCCGTGATGCCGTCGCCGTCGCGGTCGGGGCAACCTGAGAATGCCGCTATGCCGGGTGCATCGGGACACCGGTCGTCCGCATCGGCAAATGTATCTCCGTCGCGGTCGGGGCAGCCCATTGCAGTTGCAACGCCCGGCAAGTCCGGACATCTGTCCTGTGCATCGCCGATGCCGTCACCGTCGCGGTCGGGGCAGCCTGATAAAGCGGCTACACCTTTCACTTCCGGACACACGTCGTCTTTATCGAGGATGCCGTCTTCGTCGCTGTCGATATCGCCGAAAACGAAGGTGGCGCCAAGACCGTGGTGCCAGCCCGGACGATCTTCCAAAGAAAAACGGTATTGGGTTTGTGCGTTGAGGAAAAGATTTTTTGCAACCCGGATATTCAGACCCAAGCCGGCGGGAATGTTGAAGTCGAAGTGCTCGTCGTCTACATTCCAGGTGGAACCAACGCCGAGGAGCGCATACGGATTGAAAAGTTTCCCATGCTTGAAGAGCGTAAATTGCATGTGCGCGTCGAGGTTCAACAACAATTCGTTACGACCCTCCACGCCATTGTTGCGCTCGGAAGGTATTGTGGCAGTACCGATTTTCAGAGGTATCACCAAAGTGGAATGTTTGTCGAGGAGCCGGTTGTAGGCCAGTTCGATGCCTTGACCATTGTTCTCGAAAACGTCGTCCCAATTTTCCCATTCGGGTTGAGGGTTTTCATAATTGTACCAGAGGGCACGCACGGTGAGGCCGTGTTTTTGTTGGGCAAATGCTTCATGCCGGACGACTATCAGAGCCAATACCAGACAAAAAGCCGTGATGATGTGTTTCATAAAAGATTGGTTTTGTTTTGTGAAAAGTTTCGATTTAGCTTGCCCCAAAATTACATACAACTTGTTAAAAACAACTACTTTACAGAAATTTATCACAATTCTATTTACGGGGAGACCGAACGACCCGTCGGAGAGCGCCGGATAGCGGCGGGGCAGATGTTTGGGAAGAGGGTTTGGACGTGTTTGAAACGTGGAGGGCGATGGGGGGCTTTCGGGGAAGTCGCAGTTGGTTTACTCCGACGGCAACTTCCCGAATCGCTGCTTGAAACTCCGTGTAAAAGAGCGGGCATCGTCGTAGCCCACCTTCGAGGTCACCCGCGCGATGGAATTGCATATTTGGCGAATTATAAAAACTTATCTCGCCAAATTTCATCTTTGACCGCAGCGATAACTGTATCAATCTGCTCGAGTTGAAATTTCACAACACCGAATTCGAGGTGACCAAAGAATACGCCGGCCATCTGCGCGAAAAGGTCGAAGTATTCAAACAACACACGCATACCCGAAAGAATGTGTTCCTCACCCTGCTCAGCGTTTTTGGGGCTAAGCGAAACGAGCATTTTTTAGCAACGGTTGCGCAGGACCTGACCCTGGATGTGTTGTTTGATTGAGCCTGCCTGGTATTTGATTTTCAATTCCTTTTGCTTGCGTCCCTACCCGCGGTGGACTCGCAGGCGCTGTTTTCCGGCAGCACACTCCATACAAAGGAGCAGGGTTGAGCACCCGAAGATGCTCAACCCTGCTTGTTTTTGCTGCGCTTGTTTTCCACCAGGCGGAACGGTGAAGTGCGTAGGCTTGGCCTGGCATCCCGCATGGGTGCGCCGGGTCATAGGACACCGGCGCGGCGGGAAGACCGGGCGGGGCGGGAAAAAAAGCAATGACACGGTATTTGGACGTAATAAAGGGGGGTGATCTGATTAACTTGTACCGGCAAATATAACCGGCATTAACAATATTTTGACTATCGAAAATTTGATTATTTTTGTGTCAAAATCACACTTCCATGTCCGTCATCAAACTGCCCCTACGCTTCGAAGGATCTAAAAAAGACAAGACGCTGTACACGTTGTTCGACAGCGGAGCCAATCTTTCTTGCATCAGCGATGAATACGCAGAAGAATTGACTACTTTGATTCCTTTTCGCACGCCGCGCCGTGTCAATACCGCTGCCGAAGGGCATTTCATCGAAATCCATAATCAAATTGCAATCACATTTTACGTCGATGATGTCCAGCTCTCCGACGAGTTCCTTGTGATTCCCGGCCTTTCAGAAGAAGCCATCATCGGCGCGGCGACCATGCAGAAATGGCGTATCAAACTTGATTTCGAGAACGACCGCGTGATTGTGGACCCGAAAGTGGCGAGGTTGCAGTTGGTGTGAGTTGCATTTCCTGTTATCTTTGCAAAAACATTTTCAAAACATGGTCGCTGAAAAAATTGCTGTCGCCCCTGCTATCGCCCAACTGCGCGGCGAACTGATGACCCTGCTGGCACGAGTGGAGGACGAAGAATTACTCCTGGAGATGTTTCCTCATCTTCAAAAACTTTACAAAAGCTACATGCTTGAAGATATGCCGCCACACGTCTTGAAGGAATTGGAAATCGCTATCGAGGAGAGTTATGACGAAAGCGACACAATTCCGCACGAAGAAGTCATGAAAATGGCGAAGCAATGGGCAAAAGAATAGTGAGTAGGGCTTCTGAAATTTCTAAATTTGTGTTGGTTTTATGGCAAAAGACATTTATCACGAACACGTCAAGGCTGCGCTTATCAAAGATGGCTGGACTATTACTGACGACCCGCTGGTTTTGAGGAAAGGGAAAATTGTCAAATGGAAAAAATAGCGAAGTATCAGCAAGTCATCAAACAAATCTTGCAGGAGTACGGCAACCGGAAAATCCGCTACCAAGACCTGCAAAGCCAAATTGTCGCCGACGACAAAAACGGCCATTACTACCTCCTTCGCCTCGGCTGGGAGGGCGACGAGCGCATCCACAATATGGTGTTCCACTTTGACCTCATCAACGGCAAAATCTGGATTCAGCAAAACTGGACGGACGTGGACATCGCTCAAACTTTAGAGGAACTCGGCGTCCCCAAATCGGATATCGTGCTCGGCTTCCAGCCTACTGATGTGCGGCCTTTTACTGGATACGCGGTGGCGTAAGTGGTGGCAATTTCCTTCTTTTTATCAGTCAACGAACAGGATGATCCGTGCGGTAGCGGTTGGCATGATGGTGGGTTGTTTTTGCAAAGATAGTTTTTACAATCTAATGTTTCATCTTGTTAGTAAGGGCAAAAGCATTTGGCTTAAAGACAGAAGAAATGAACCAATTGAACTCGCGGAATCCCCAACAGTAAGGGCTTTCATTGCAGTATCTTTTTCAACCTTTCCAGATTGAGCCTGAGTAAGTAGAGTTTGATAAAGTGTCAATATTTGTTGCTTTTCTGCATCATTTTCAACTCGTTCAGATTCTAATTGCGCAACAATTTTCTGGATTAATGACACCAATTCAGATTGTTGGTGAGAAATGTTTACGTTAACATTTGACGACCCGACGATGATTGTAGAGTTGTTGATATTGTTCATGTTAGGTTGTTTTTGGCCTTGTTCGATTTCACTCCTAAGATGATTTTTCCCTTTAAAAGTGATTTTTGCTCTATATGGAACCCAAGTAGATTTCCAACCAGGTTCAGGCCCGCCAACCCTTTTACTGTAGCCATCCCCAATAAACCACACACTTTTAGGTGGCAAAGTCCAGAATCCACTTGGGTGCTGCTTATCAATTAAGTCTTCTTTGACCAAATCCTTTATGATGTTCTTTTTTGGGACATGGTCCATCCCCTCTAACAAATGGTCAATCTCATAATACTGACCGTCACCTTCAAATTGTTGAAGATACTGGAGAATTGAAATATACTTATTTCCCATCAATCGCCAATTTTTTACAAAAGTCGTAGGTTTTTAGAATATTCAAAACAATAAATTTTAAACATTTTCTGGCACCCCGCTCTTGGAATTGATGTCTTGGAGAAAACCCCTCGATTCGGTATTAAAAACTTCCCCTCCCATTTTTCCTTCCCAACCACTACTTTTGCCCACTTTTTCAAAAAAGGTGGAGGGTAGAAGGTTGAAGGTTGAGGGTACAAACTACCCCCTCTACCTTCAACCTTCTACCCTCCACCCCGGAAGATATGCGGCTCAAATCATTAGAAATCAAAGGCTTTAAGTCTTTTGCCAACGAAACCGTGCTCCACTTCAACGCCGACGTGACCGGCGTAGTGGGCCCCAACGGCTCGGGCAAAAGCAACGTGGTGGACGCCATTCGCTGGGTACTGGGCGAGCAAAAAAGCCGCGAACTGCGCCTCGACAAGATGTCGTCGGTCATCTTCAACGGCACCAAAAAACGCAGGGAAGGCCAGATGGCACAGGTCACCCTGACCTTCGACAACACCAAAAATATCCTCCCGACCGACTACGGCACCGTCAGCATCAGCCGTATCCTCTACCGCTCCGGCGAGAGCGAATACCGCCTCAACGGCGTCACCTGCCGCCTCAAAGACATCACCTCGCTCTTCCTCGACACGGGTATCGGCACCGATTCCTACGCCATCATCGCACTCAACATGGTGGAAGACATGCTCAGCGACCGCGAGCAGGCGCGCCGCAAGATGTTCGAGCAGGCCGCCGGTGTGAGCAAGTACAAAGCCCGCAAACACGAAACCCAGCAAAAACTCGAAGCCACCGCCGCCGACCTCGATCGCGTGGAAGACCTGTTGTTCGAGATCGAAGACCAACTCAAAAAACTCGAAAAACAAGCCGAACGCGCCCGCAAATACTACGACCTCAAAGACGAATACAAAAAACTGAGTATCGAACTGGCCGTCCACAACCTCGCCCGGCACAAAAAATCCTTCAAAGAACTCGAATCCCAAATCGCCCGCGAGGAAGACAACTACCGCTCCACCGAAGCGATGGCACGGCTCCTCGATGCCGACATCGAGGCAAAAAGAAAGAGTCACACCGATAAGGAAACCTCCCTGAGCGAACAGCAACAGGAGGTGAACCGCCTGACCGGGCGCATCCGCGGCAAAGAAAACGAGAAGGCGATGCTGGAGCAAAAACGCTCCTTCGTCGCCAACGACGTGCAGCGCCTGAACGATCAGATCGCGAACAATACCAATCAGTTGCGCACGATAGAAACCGAAATCGAAGGCTACCAGACCGACCTCAATTACGAACGCAACGTAGAAGCCGAACTCGAAACCGCCCTTTCCGAAGCGCAAAAGTTGCTGGAAAAAGTCCGCTCCGACCACAACCTCCTGAAAGGCAACCTCGACGAGTTCGTAAAAGAACAGCAGGGGCTGGAACGCGAGATTGTGGAATTAGAAAAAACGAAAGCCATCCAGACGAATCAGGTCGAAAACCTCCGCCGCGACGTGGAGCGCACCCTCAGCGACATCGCCACACGCCGCGAAGAGATGAAGATGCTGGAAAAAAACATCGCCGAACAGGACAAATCCGAGGCCGCGCAGTTGAACAAAATCAAAGACCTGGAAGCCACCGAAACCAAGCGCAAAACCGATCTGGCCGCCGGCGAACAGCAACAGGACGATCTCACCAAAAAACTCGCCGCCCACAACCGCCAACTCGACGCCCGCCGCAACGAATACAAACTCACCAAAAGTATGGTGGAGTCGCTCGAAGGTTTCCCGGAGAGCATCAAATTCCTCAGCCAGCAAAAAGACTGGGCGAAAAACTGCCCCCTGTTGTCCGACCTGATTTATGTGCGGGAGGAATACCGTGTGGTCATCGAAAACTATCTGGAGCAATACCTCAACTACTACGTGGTGCCCAACGTGGACGAGGCCGCCAAAGCCATTGCCCTGCTCGGCCAGAGCCAGAAGGGGCGCGCCAATTTCTTCCTGCTCGACGCTTTCCGCGACTACTCGGCGCCATTAGCCTTGCTGCCGGGTGGCCTGCGCGCGGTGGAGTTGGTGGAAGTGGAGGCGCAGTACCGGCCGTTGGTGGAGTATTTGTTGGAGAATGTGGTGATTGTGGAGGATTCGGTTATTGCGCGCAACCCCACCCCCAGCCCCTCCCCCACTGGGAGGGGAGCCGTAGAGCGTTCCGCGACTCATGCCGCAGAATACTCTACGGCGTTCTCTACGTCTCCCCTCCCAATGGGGGAGGGGTCGGGGGTGGGGTTGAACGACAACGTGACCCTTCTTTCCAAATCCGGTACTTTTGTAAAAAGAAAATTTTCTCTTTCCGGCGGTTCCGTCGGCCTTTTTGAAGGCAAAAAAATCGGCCGGAAAAAGAACTTAGAAATCCTCGAAAACGAAATCAAAAAACTCGAAGCCACTGAGAATCAGTTCAATAACCAACTCGCCACCCTCCGCGCCCATATCCAGAGCCTGAAAAACGGCGACCAGAGCACGCTGCTGCAACGCGAACGCGAAAGCCTCAACCGTGTCAGTCAGGAAAAGGCCGGTATGCAGGCCAAGTTGGACAACATCGCCGCATTCGTCGTCAATTTCGACGCCCAGGCCGGCGACGCCAACGAGCGCATCGCCGCACTCACCGAAAGCAATAGCGCCATCGAAAAACAGTTGCAGGAGAAAAGCCGGGCCGCCACCGCCGTCCGCGAACGCCTCACCAATGCCGACGGTTCCTTCCGCGATGTAGCCGAGCACCTGAGCCACACGAGCGCCGGCTACAACCAGAAAAACATCGAGTTCATCCGCCAGCAAAACAAGGTCAACGCTTTCCGGCAGGAACTCACCTACCGCGAAAAACGCCGCGAAGAACTTCGCCAAAACCTCGCTTCCGCACAGACGAATCTGACCCGCAACCAGGACGAAACGGCCCTCATCGAAACGGACATTCAGCGGCTCGACCAGGAACTGACAGCAGGTTACGCCGAAAAAAAAGAAAAGGAAGCCGCGCTCAGCGCCGTGGAGCAGACGTATTTCAAAGCCCGCAACGAAATCCATGAATTGGAGAACAAGCAACGCGAGAACTTCCGCCAGCAGCAGGATGTGCAGGGCTTAGTGAACCGTTTGAAGGAAAAATTCGGCGACGTGAAATTTGAGATCACGGCCATCGGCGAGCGGCTGCGGGCAGAATTCGGCCTCGGCGTCAACGACGTCATCAACAACGAACCAAACCCTGCCTACCAGCGCGACGCCCTCGAACGCGAGGTGAACAACCTCAAACGCCGCCTCGACACCTACGGCGAGGTCAACCCCATGGCTATCGAGGCTTACAATGAGATCAAAGAGCGCTACGACACCATCGCCGGGCAGCGCAACGACATCCTGAGCGCGAAGGAGAACCTTCTGCAAACCATCAAAGAAATCGAGGAGACCGCCACCGCCCGCTTCCTCGAATCGTTCGCCCAGGTGCGCGAAAACTTCATCAGCGTGTTCCGCACGCTCTTCACCGAAGACGACTCCGCCGACCTGCTGCTCACCAACCCCGATTCGCCCCTCGACTCGGACATCAACATCATCGCCAAGCCCAAGGGCAAACGCCCCCAAACCATCGCCCAACTTTCCGGCGGCGAAAAGACGCTCACCGCCACCGCCCTGCTCTTCGCGCTCTACCTGCTCAAACCCGCGCCCTTCTGCATCTTCGACGAGGTGGACGCCCCGCTCGACGACGCCAACATCGAAAAGTTCAACCGCATCATCCGCCAGTTCTCCGCCCAGTCGCAGTTCATCGTGGTCACCCACAACAAGGCGACCATGGCGGCGGTAGACACGATTTACGGGGTGTATATGCCGGAGCAGGGGGTGTCAGCGGTTACGCCCGTGGATTTCAGGAAGTTGGGGCATGAGGCGATGGTGTTTGAAGCGGGGTAGGAAAAACAATTTCAACTAAAATATTCCAGATGAGTCACTTAGATGACAAAACGTAGCCGGCCAACATTGCAGCACTCGTTGTTTATGATAATACCCCATTCGACCAACTCTGCTGTAGCAGCAGTGGTAAAAAGTTACGGGCCGACTTCCTTTATATGATATTTATCCCTTGTAATTCTCCCGGTCTGAATTTTTAAACACACACTTAATCTTGCAGTTCAGAATCTGTTTCAAAGGTTTTTTTTGTAGATTGGCTGGTAAAATCTGCAAATTGGGTATGGTGGGGAAACGAAAAATGATCTTTTATACTAATATTGTCAGGTGAAACGCGATGCCCCCTGCTCCATTCATGCTCGATTGCGATGATTTTCCTTTAAGTAGACGCGTGCACCCTACACCAGACATGGCATCTTTCGATCCGTTTTCCAGTATTTATATTTCAAATTTCTTATAGTTATGCGATTTTCTCAATTGTTTATTGTAAGATCGATAGGACTGGTATTCATCATCACCTATCTTTTGCTGATATTTAAAACCTATATGTATCTGAGCGAGGTGCGAGATTTCCGGGCGCACCATGTAACCGATGTGGAAACCCTCAAATCCAAAGGACTGGCCTTGTTTGCTTCTCCAATGCTGGATTCGGTAGTGACCGGTAAAATACTTTGGCACCCGGAAGATACCGGTATATTAAAAAAGGTGATGGACGAACTGAGTGTGAGGAAATCCGAAAAACAGGTCAGTTTGTTGTTGAATGGCTCGCTTGCTTTCTTTTTCCTTTTTTCCGGCATAGCATTTTTGTTTATATGGCTGAGGACTAACACCATCATCGACCGCTCGCCGGATATTACCCGGCCCAAGCTTAAGCCGTTTTTTAAATTAAACAATCGGAAAGACCTCACGATGATTTTTTTGTCGCTGGCCATACTAATCTGGCTGTTGAGCAATCTTGTTACCTTACACTTTCACAATGTTACTCACGGGCGCCTTTTTGTAACGAGTTTGTTGTCGTCGCTCAACAGTGCATTTTTCCTCGCCGCCTCGATCGATTTCGATTATCAGGAACGGCCGAAATGGCTTAGGTGGCACTTTATCGACCGATGGTTTCAACAGTTTGACGGCATACTTGCTGTTTTTATCGTTGTTATTCTTGCATCGATTCCGCTGAACCTACTTGACAAAAATCCCAACGCTGGTTTCAATAGTGCGTATCTGGCCGATTTCTTTTTTTCACTGATTGCCATAATTATTGTGGGCTACGGACTATGGGAGTTATTTCAGACCCGCCTCAACAAGGATATGGGTATAATGGTTATTGCCAGTATGTCGCTTGTGTTTATTGCGCAATTCGCGATCATATTCCCGAAATTGTTGAGCATCTTATCTCCGGACAGCCATGTGTTTTTTTCAACACTACTTAATGTGGGTTACAAGACCACCCTGGTCACACTTTTCCTGATACTGGTCATTACCTGGGCAACCCGGCAGATCGAAAAGAACAACAAATATTATATGGGTCAGATGAGAGAAAAGATAAACGAGCTCGATATCCAGAATAGCGAGCTAACAAGAATCAATGCCGAACGTGACAGGATTAACAACAGCTTGGTAAGAACTAAAAACGAAATTGCCCACCGTGTTAAAAACTCCCTGTCGATTTTGCACAATTTCGTGGAAAGCAGGATCGGTTTGTACGCTCACGATCCTGAAAATACGACTTATTCTGAACTGTGGAAAATACGAATCAGGTCGGAAGGCATACTGCTGGTACACGAGTTTCTGGATAAAAAGCACAACGGTGAGGTGGTTGACCAAGAGGTTTATCAGGAAATAATTGCGAACAAGGTGCATGACAAAGTGATGTTCAAACTATTTTTGGAGGATTTGCTTTCGAGGCTGGATAAAGCTTTCGGATACGAAAAAGGCAATTTTAACTACGACTTTTCTCGCATCGACGAATTGCTTGCAGCCAAGCTTGGCATTGCCAAGGATATTGCAATGGCGATTACAGAACTCGCCATTAATGTAAATCAGCATGCTTATCCAAAAGGAGAAGCAAAAAAGATAAAAGTTACCGGATACAACAATACCGAAACGCTCTTTATCAAGGTGGAAGACGAGGGCATCGGCGGTACCGGGATGACGACGAAATTTGAAAAGGGTCATGGCCGTGCCATCATCGGAGAAATCGTGAGTCAGCACGAGGCCAGGATCACTTCCACATCTTTGGATAATCAGGGATTTACTGCCATTCTTGAATTCCCCATAAAAAATCTATATTAAAACCAACTCTTTATGCGCGTACTCGTTTTTGAAGATGAGCCTCAACTCAGGCTCCGCATCAGCCAGTTGCTGGAAGAACAAGGCTATACGGTTATGTCGTTCGCGGCACCATCCAAAGCAATGGAATCACTTGAAGAACCCCACGAGTTTCCAAAATTAGCCTTGCTCGATATCAAAATGGACAATCTTTCCACATCACAGGTGGAGGAGGAAATTCGCAAAGGCTTCCCCCAAGAAACAGCCGGTATTGAACTGGCAAAACGGATACTTATAAAAAAGAAAATACCGATTATTTTCCTGACTGCATACGGTAGTCTCTTTGACGATGCCCTGTCCGTAGGGCCGAAAGTGTTTTTTGAAAAAGGCAAAATTGACCTCGCCAGTGTAGTTAAGAATATCAATCAGGCTATTTTCAATTATCAAAACGATGAAGTATATCGCCCGAATTTCCGCCTGTTGCCCGAAGGTAAAATATGCATCAATTACAACCCGGGTGGCGGTCGTGCAGACGGGCCGGTGTTCCGAAGGGTAATCATCAAGATCGATGACATCCTTTTTTACGAGGCAGACGGGACAATTACTCGAATATTTGTCAAGGACAGGGACAACCCGTTCGTCTTGGGCATGCAACTCGGATCGTTCAATTCGCAATTGGAGACCGTTATCCATCAAAAAAACAAGGGGAACCCATTTTACCAGGTATACCGGGGAAAATATGCCAACATGAATCTTATCGTTTCATACGACCAGGAAAATATATACTTCAGTGCTAATTCTGATCGTTTGCAGTGCCCGCTGAACCGTTCCAGTTACCATTATATCTCCCAGGAATTATTCCCTCCTTTCAAAGGCTGAATTGCCCTGAAAACCTGATTATTATCGATTGCCTTGTACCTGTGCTTCTAACGGAACAAGGCATTTTCGTTTTACAGCCTTTTTATTTCGATTCACAGGCATAATACCTGTCTTCATGAGTTCTGTCAGTAAGGCGACATTATTTCTACCACTTTTGTAGCATAATAGTTCAGAATTAGATAGAAAGATTATGCTGCTCTTACTTCTTTTCTTCGCCCTGATAGTAATCGTTAACCTATTTTCTTCGAGACACTACGACGCGATCGACGACGTAGACTGGCGGGATGAGTATTATCGCCGTCAGGATCACCCTGTACAGGGGCCGCCAGCCCATCTGCCGCCGTACATGTATTTCCATCCGTATTACGATCCGCAGCAATTATATGAAATGGAAAACCGCAGACAGGAGCAATTGATTAAGTTCTTTTTTATGGTGATCATCGCCATCCTCGCTGCCTATTTCCTTGGAAAATACTTCTAATCCTGACTATAAAAATGGCTCTGAATGCTGCTGTCGTTAATGGCCCCTTTTTAATCGCGTTTGTCATTAAATAGCACACACATCAAGCACATGAAGAAAAAACTACAAATATTCATTTCATCAACTTATGAAGATATGAAAATTGAAAGACAAGCGGCGGTGGCCGCCATACTAGCCGCCGGTCACATTCCCGCAGGCATGGAACTTTTCACCGCTGGCGACAAAAGCCAGATCGAAACGATTCGAAATTGTATCTATGAATCGGACGTATTCATGCTGATTCTAGGTGGGCGATACGGGTCGATAGAACCGGAGTCGCAGAAAAGTTATATCCATCTGGAATATGAATTGGCTGAAAGCCTGAAAAAACCACTGTTCGCCATCATTATGGACGAAAATGCACTCGAGGAAAAAGTCAGGCGGGAAGGCATTGCGATCGTGGAGCGAGCCCAGTTCGGTAAGTATGAGAATTTCAGGGACAAAGTGAAAAGCAAAATGGTCAGGTTTTTCAGGGATGAAAAGGACATCCGGCTGGCAATCCTGGAAAAATTGAACGAAATAAGCAACCTGCCGAACCTGAGCGGATGGATCCGGGCCGAAGAGGCCGATGTCCTGAAAGAACAAAACGATCTGCTAAACAACCGGATAAAAGACTACGACAAGGGAGAATTCATCCTGGGCTTGCATTTTGAGGAACTCTCGAGAATGGTCTCGGGTATCAAGTACAACGCACCGCTTGTCACGCGGGAAATACGCCAGTTGATGAACGACTACCATGCCATTAAAAATAACCTGGCTCCGGATGAACTGGTGGTGATACTGCACACCATCCTCAAATCAGGTGAGGTCATCCCGACTTCCCACGAGGAAACCCTGCACGTCATGAAGTTCCTACGCGAACTGGGCTTGATGGAAGGCCGGCATTCCAAATGGACTTTTACCAAAGACGGAACGAAATACGTATTGAGACTCAAATCCAGGCAAAATGGGATCGCTTCGACCTAATTGTAAATAACCCTCAAACTGACCCACCTAAAACGGTGGAAACGGGGCCGTTATCTTCATGCAACTGGCTGTGTTTCCAATGCAATATTTACATTTCGTAATGTTCTGGTGGCAACATTAAACAGGACGGAACAATCTATCTTCTGCCTCACCGTATGCGATGCAGACTTGTTTTTAGATTGCCTTTTCCATAAAATATTTTTTCGCCGAACAATCTATTCAAGAACTTGTTTTAATACTTGATTTTGAAAAGATTTATGGAAAAACGAGCCTTCAAAGACAACATCTACAACGCCATCGCCGGCATGACCAAAGCCTTTTCCAGTCCTAACCGATTGGAGATCATTGATTTACTGGCGAATGGCGAAAAATCGGTAGAACAAATAGCCGCGCAAACGGCCATCACTGTTCCCAATGCTTCGCAGCACTTGCAGGTTCTGAAAAACGCCCGTCTGGTGAAAACCCGCCGGGAAGGGAATTTCATTTATTATACCCTGAACGGGCGCAAGGCTTATGCTGCCTGGAAAGCCATACGGGATTTGGCGATGGAGCAGGAACCAGCCGTCCAGATGACACTTCGGCAATTCCGGGAAGAAACAGGAAGCACTTCGAGTTTGCATTTCGAAACCCTTCCCAATCAGGACAAGGTGTTGTTCCTCGATGTCCGACCTTCGGATGAATTTGCCGCCGGGCATCTGGCGGATGCACAGTCTATCCCTCTGTCCGAGTTAAGGGGGCGGCTGGCAGAATTGCCCCGCGACAAAACCATCATTACTTATTGCAGAGGCCCTTTCTGTACCTACGCCGACGAAGCCGTGCAAATGCTGAAAGCCAACGGCTTCACTGCCCTCCGTATGGAAGAAAGTTACTTAGATATACAGATTTTGAAAGAAGAAAAATGGCAGAATTAAAGAAAAAGCAGCCACATCATGAATGAAATAAAACTCGGACTCAAACAAAACTGGCGGCAATTCTCCCTGCTCGTCGTCATCAACGCCTTCGTGGGCGGCATGATCGGCATGGAGCGGAGCATCCTGCCGCAATTGGCCGAAGTGGAATTCGGCATCGCGGCAAAGACGGCGGTGCTTTCGTTCATCGTGGCATTCGGCATCACAAAAGCATTTGCCAATCTGTTTACCGGGACTTTGGCGAGCCGCTTGGGGCGCAAAAGGCTGTTGCTGCTGGGTTGGGCGTTGGGATTGCCCGTTCCTTTTATGCTGATGTTTGCGCCGACCTGGGGCTGGGTCATAGCGGCCAATGTACTGCTGGGCGCACACCAGGGATTCGCATGGTCGGCCACGGTGGTGATGAAAATAGACCTCGCAGGCGAGCGCGACCGGGGGCTGGCGATGGGATTGAACGAATTCGCCGGCTATCTCGCCGTAGCGTTGACTGCCTTTGCAACCGGATGGATAGCAGGGGAATACGGGCTGCGGCCTACCCCCTTTTACCTCGGCGTAGGCTTGTCTGTGGCCGGTTTTTTATCCACCTTGCTGCTGGTGCGCGACACGCATGCACACGTGGCGACGGAAGCGGTCACGAGCCGGGTACCGCGCTCAGAACAAATTTTCCGCGACACCAGTTGGCGCCACCGCAACCTCGGTTCGGTAACCATGACCGGCCTGGTCAACAACCTGAACGACGGCATGGTGTGGGGGCTGCTCCCCATGTTCTTAGTCCAAAAAGGTTTTTCGCTGCATGAAATCGGCATTTTGGCCGCCGTGTACCCTGCTGTTTGGGGCATCGGTCAGCTGTTCAGCGGGCGTTTGTCCGATTGGATTTGTAAAAAAGACTTGTTGTTCTGGGGAATGGTGCTGCAAGGGCTGGCCTTGCTTGGGTTAGCACTGGCGAGCAATTTTACCACATTTACGCTGCTGTTGGCGCTGCTCGGCTGGGGCACGGCGATGGTGTACCCGACTTTCCTGGCTTCGATTGCCGACAACACACATCCGTTCGACCGGGCAAAAAGCCTCGGCGTGTTCCGCTTTTGGCGGGATATGGGTTATGCGATAGGGGCTTTGCTCACGGGTATTATAGCGGATGCGTTCGGTATTCCGACCGGTATCATCGCGGTAGGATTGTTGACCGTGACAACCGGAATTTGGGCCGATAGCCGGATGCGATGCCGGACGGAACATCCAACTATTTGGGCATGGTTGCGCCAAAAATGGGCGCCAAATGCCTGAAACATGATTAAAATCAAACGCCCGGATGATTTTGAATTCTATTTCGATCTTCCGGGGCATCTAATTTTGGGGTCCAAAACAATTAAGAATCATGCGACTCAAAGCAACATCATATCAATTCAAAGTAAAGACCGACTGGCAATCGGACCTAACCAGTCTCGCCTCGGCGCCTGACCTTCGGCAAGTTATTGTGGTTTCGCCACCCGCAGCCATGCTGGGCGGCGAGACGGAAACGGCATGGTCGCCCGAACACTTATTGCTGGCAGCAGTGGCGGGCTGTTTTTTGAACACTTTCCAGGCATTGGCGGACAATGAAGGCTTTAAAATCAGGGGCTTGGAATGTCCGGCGGTCGGCACCGTACAACTCACGGATGGCCGCTTTGCCTTCACCGATATTGAAATCACCCCGGTCATCACGTTATCCCGGGACAGCGACGAGCCCAAAGCCCGACAACTGGCGGACAAAGCGAAACACTACTGCCTGATTTCGAATTCATTAAAATGTCCGGTAACGATGCGTCTTTCATTACGGGCAATCGATGTGCAGGTGGAAAATTTAGCCTGATTATGAAAGTGCTGTTGATTATCAACGAAGCGCCTTACGGCAACGAAAAAATGTACAACGCGCTCCGTTTGGCGCACCAACTGAAAAAAAGCGCCCCGGATGCCGACATCCGCGTTTTTTTGATGGCCGATGCGGTGACGGCTGCCTTGTCCGGTCAGGAAACGCCCAACGGATATTACAATATTTCCCGCATGCTCAAACTGGTGTTGAACAATGGCGGCGCAGTCAAATTGTGCGGAAGTTGCGCCTCGGCAAGGGGACTAACCGGACTCACGTTGTTGGAAGGGGTCGAAATGAGCAATATGCTGGAATTGGCAACCTGGACCCTGGAGAGCGACCGGGTTTTGGTATTTTGAAAGTAATGGGGGGCCTCGTAAGTCATTGAAAATTGAAAATTGGGCATTGAACATTGAAAATTTTATACTTTAAAATTTGAAATTCAAAACTTTAAAAATATTAAATTTATGAATGCCCAATTTTCAATGCCCAATTTTCAATTTTCAAGTGCTTACGAGACGCCCTCATCAATGAGTATCGCCGCCTTTCATACCTTTGCCCCATCCCTTACTACGCTCACGTCTCCCACATGCTCATCGACACCCACGCCCACCTCTACTCCCCAAAATTCGACCACGACCGGCCGGACATGGTGCGCCGCGCCATCGCTGCCGGGGTGACACAGATGTACCTGCCCAATATCGACTCGGAGTCCATTCAACCGATGCTGGATCTGGAAGCGGCTTTCCCGGATAACTGTTTCGCCATGATGGGTTTGCATCCCAGCCACGTGCAACCGGATACCTACGAACACGAACTGGCGTTGGTGGAAAAATGGCTCGGCCAACGCTCCTGGGCCGGCGTGGGAGAAACCGGTATTGATTTGTATTGGGATAAAAGCACGCTGGGTATCCAGCAAATCGCGTTCGCCCGCCAGATCGGGTGGGCGAAAAACCTGAACCTGCCCGTCATCATTCATTCCCGCGAGAGCAACGAGGAATGCCTCGAATTGGTCAGCCAGGGCCAGGACGGGCGGTTGCGCGGCATTTTCCACTGCTTTTCAGGCACTGTGGAGCAGGCCAAACGTATGATCGGCCTGGGTTTTATGCTCGGCATCGGCGGCACCCTGACGTACCCGAAGTCGGAATTGCCCGTAGTGCTGAAAGAAATTCCGCTCGAACACATTGTGTTGGAAACAGACGCACCCTACCTCCCGCCCGTGCCGCACCGGGGCAAACGAAACGAAAGTGCCTACGTCCGTTTGGTGGCCGAAATGTTGTCGGAAGTGAAAGTGCTGCCGCTTTCGGAAGTGGCCCGGACGACTACGGCCAATGCCTTGCGGATGTTCGGCAAAGCAGCGACAATGAAAGTAACCGCCTGATAATCAGCAACACAGCGACCGCCGGCTGAAAATTTGAAAAAAAATGCGCGGATGCTGTTTAAAAAAATCGCATCAACACACTTTGCAGTATCAACAGTCAATAATTTACGGGCGCCTTTGAGCAGGTGATTATTCCCCGAACGCTTCCGGCGTCCGATGTACCCAAATAAACTACGCATACCATGAAACCATCCCTCTATCGGCCTTCAAGCCGGCACGCTCCCCTCCTACTGGCGCTTACCTTCCTGTTCCAGCAAAGTTGCTATCACTACCGTGTCACGGCGACCTACCCCGACCCGGCGACCGAGTACCAACGGAAAACGGTGAACAATCTGTGCTGGGGTCTCGTGCAGCCGAAAGACATCCGGCCCGAAGAATGTAAACATTCCAACGGTCTCGATGAAGTGTACGTCACGACCAACCTCGGATATACTTTCCTTACAGTCGTCACGCTGGGCGTATGGTGCCCCATGACATTGGAATGGCGATGCGCCAAGCCATGTTCGCAGGAAGGCGAACTCATACTCCGGAAATAGCCCTTTTCACTCCAAACAATTAAACACCCGACCCCATGCCGACCCATCCCGAAATAGTCAAATCCGGCCTGCGACAGTGGGAAAACCGCCATCTCACGTTCACCCAGGAAGTAGACGATGTGTACGATATGTGGAATGCCCGCACCGGCAATCCATTGTCCGACTATAACGCCATGACGGGCGCCATCCAGGCATTTCTACGCGAGGCCGCCGGGGCCAATGCCTGCGTCCGCGCTTTGGGCAGCGGATGGTCGTGGACGCGCATCGCTGCCACAAAAGGGCGTATGCTCAACACCAAAGGGCTGAATCTGCGGTTCAATGTGCCGCAGGCGTCCGTCTCGCCGCAGTACACCGGCTCTGCACGACACCTGCTGTTTGCCCAATGCGGCAACTCGATGCGGGAATTGTTTACTTTTCTCGAAAGCAAAAACCAGACGTTGTACACCTCGGGCGCCAGCAACGGACAAACGATCGCAGGCGCTTTGTCCACCGGCACGCATGGCGCCGCTTTCGATTTCGGCGCTATCCCGGAATACGTGGTGGGTTTGCACCTCATCGCCGGCCCGGATCGCCACGTTTGGTTGGAAAGAGCGTCTTATCCGGTCGTCGCCGACGGGTTGGCCGAAAGCCTCGGCGCCGAGTTGGTTCGGGACGACGATTTGTTCAATGCCACGTTGGTGAGTTTCGGGCATTTCGGCTTTATCCACGGTGTTCTGATCGAAACGGACGACCTGTTTCTGCTCGAGTGCCACCGGCAGCGCCTGCCGCTGAACGCTTCGCTGCGCCGACTGATGCAAACCCTCGATTTCGATCTATTCGAAGGACTGCCCCACGGCCACGAGCGTCCGTTCCACTTGCAATTGCTCGTGAATCCATACGACCTCGAGCACGGCGCGTATGCCAATATCATGTACAAACGCCCTTACCGGGCCGGTTACAAACCGCCTGAGATTCGCAGGGACGGGTATGCAGCAGGCGACGATGCGCCGGTATTCATGGGCAAATTAGGCGACGTTGCGCCGGTGCTGGTGCCCGCAATGGTCAATAAAATATTGAAAATCACTTACAAATCCTTTTCGGATGTGGTGGGTACGCCGGGCGAAATATTTACCAATACTACCACGCGTGGCAAAGTGTTCAGTGCGGCCATGGGTTTCCCGCTCGAATATGTGAATGACGTGACCGATCTGCTGCTCGCACTCAATCGCGCGGAAGGGCCGTTCAACGGGGCTTTCGCCTACCGGTATGTCAAAGCCTCCACCGCCACGATGGGATTCACACGATTCAAACCGGTGACTTGCGTCATTGAAATGGACGGCTTGTATTCGGAGCGCAACCTTGCATTTTGCCGGAAAGTGTGGGATGCCCTCGACGCGGTCAGAATTCCATACACCTTCCATTGGGGTAAAATGTGCGACATGCATCCTGAACGCCTGAAAAACATGTACGGCGAACGTGCCGAAGCGTGGCTGGTTGCCCGCGCGAAACTCCTGTCGCCCGAATGCCGGGCAGTGTTTACGAACGATCAGACGGTGGAATGGGGGTTGTGTCCAGAAACGGCAACTGCACCGGAGCCGTTAGGGGTGTGAGCGCATTCAGCAAACCGGCAGCCCTTTGGCCGGTTTGTTCTCGCCTGATTCCCTGGATGCCGAAATTACCATTTCGCCCAACCCGGCCATCAATGTGTTGCGCGTGCATGTTCAGGCACAGGAGCCGGGCGATTTTTGGGTCATGCTCATCGACTCGAATGGCGTTTTGCTCAAAAAAGAAACCGTGAGCGGAACTGCAGGATGGATAAAAAAATCGCGGGAAGTTCCGGGCAGCCGGATCTTCCCGTTTTTTATTTTCCTGAAAAGAAACTCCTACCCTCCCAGCGCAACTTCTAAATACTTTTGCCGCAAAATACCTTCTATCTTCTGCCCTCCACCATCTACCCGACATGACAAAAGAAGTCCACTATTCCGACTACCTCCAACTCGAAAAAATTCTCTCCGCCCAGCAGATGGAAAGCGAACTGCAGGGCGCTCCGGCGCACGACGAGATGCTTTTTATCATCATCCACCAGGCTTATGAACTGTGGTTCAAACAAATCCTGTTCGAAGTCGATTCGGTCGCGCGTATTATGAACAAGCAGGAGATCAACGACAATTCTCCTGATTTGCAAACGATTGTGCATCGCCTGGGCCGTGTGGCGACCATCCTGAAAGTCGCCGTGCATCAAATCGATATTCTGGAGACGATGACGGCGATGGACTTCCTCGATTTCCGCGATTTCCTGCGCCCGGCATCGGGATTCCAAAGCTGGCAGTTCAAAATCACCGAAGCCAAACTGGGGCTCCGGTATCCGGAGCGTTTCGGGCAGTCCTATTATGTATCGCAACTTCGCCCTGCACAGGTCGCCATGATCAAAGAAACCGAGCAACAGCCTTCTCTGTTCGATCTGGTGAACGAATGGCTCGAGCGGATGCCGTTTTTCGATGAGCCCGCATATTGGAAAAACTACTCCCCGCTATTCCCAGTTGCAAAAGACCGGCATCCTTTCTGGAGCGACTATTCCGCTATTTATGCCAGCAGCCTTGTAGAAGGAGAAAAGAACAATATGCAACCCTACGAAACGATGTTTTTCGAAACATCGACGCCACCCGACCGCCGCCTGAGCGCACGCGCCTGCCGGGCGGCTCTGTTTATCATGCTCTACCGGGGTTACCCGCTGCTGCAAGCGCCCTTTCAGTTCCTCAACAACCTGCTGGAAATAGACGAACAAATGTCGACCTGGCGTTACCGCCACATGAGCATGGTGACGCGCATGATCGGCATCCGCACCGGCACCGGCGGTTCGAGCGGGCGTGACTATCTGAAAGGGGCACTGGATAAACACCACATTTTCAGAGAAGTAGCCTCTCTGTCGAGTTATCTGATCGAACGCCGGCGTTTGCCCCGGTTGAGCAAAGAATTAGAAGAAAGACTGGGATTTTAAACAACAAGTAAGCATCATCTGAATCCGGATGAACGACGCGCAATACATACAACGCTGTTTCGATCTGGCCCGCCTGGGGGCCGGCTTTGTCTCACCCAATCCGATGGTGGGTGCAGTACTGGTGCATGAAGACCGGATCATCGGCGAAGGCTGGCATCAAAAATACGGTGCAGCGCACGCAGAGGTAAATTGCATTCGCTCCGTTTTGCCTGAAAATCAGCAGTTGATCCCCTACTCCACCCTCTATTGTTCGCTCGAGCCCTGTTTCCATTTTGGGAAAACACCACCTTGCGTGGATTTGATTTTGGAGCAAAATATCCCTCGCGTGGTGGTTTCGAATGTCGACCCCAACCCGAAAGTAGCAGGGCAAAGTCTTGCCAAATTACAAGCCGCCGGTGTAAAAACGACCGCCGGCGTGTTGGAAACAGCAGGTCGCCGGCTCAATTGCGCATTTTTCACCTGGATCGCCGGACGACGGCCCTACATCATCCTGAAATGGGCGCAATCGAACGACGGTTATCTCGGCAAACCGGGCGAACGAACGCCGATTTCCAGCCGGGCTGCGTTGCGGCTCGTGCATCGCTGGCGCAGTGAAGCAGACGCGATACTGGTCGGCACAACGACGGCGCTGACCGACAATCCCCGGCTCGATTCGCGGCTTTATTTTGGGAAAAATCCGCTTCGCATCGTGTTCGACCGGCAGGGAAATATCCCCGCCGATTTTTACCTGCTCGACGATTCGACAGAGACGTGGGTATTCGGAAAAGAGCGGGAAGGTGTTTTTTCAAAAACGATTTTTCTCCCAAACGAGGGTAAGGTTTTGATCCCTAATCTTTTAAAAAATCTCTATAATGACAATCGCGCCACCCTCCTGGTAGAAGGCGGCGCGAACGTGATGCAGCAATTTCTTGAAAACGGCGATTGGGACGAGATCCGGGTCATTGAAAACGACCGGCGATTGGGCGGCGGCGTGGTGGCACCGCTTGTGCCGGGTGCGGCGGTTTTGCAGGAGCATTTCAGGCTTGGGGAGGATGTGGTGCGGGTTTTTGTGCGATCCCCGACTCCTTTTTAAGGTTTTTTGATTGACGAATGCCGATTGCATGATTTACGATTGTTGATGGAGCCCCGTTCCTGTCCCGGTGGCGGAAGCGGTGTTTTGCACTATTGCTCCGATATTTTTTTCACCGAACCCGACCCGCTCACGTTGGATTCCACTGCCGGTTGTCCGGAATAGTACACGTCGCCGCTGCCCGCAATGGATACTTTCAAGGTCTGTACCACGTCGCAGGTGACCGAGCCGGAACCGGAGATAGCGACATCCAGTTCGTTGGCGGTCAGTTGTTTGGCATTGATGTCGCCACTGCCTGCAATTTCAGTTGTAAGTGTATTCGCCTTCCCGCCGAGTTCGACGTTTCCGCTGCCTGCAATCGACGCTTTAGCCGATCCGAAATCTGCCTGTGAGACAAAAATATCTCCCGAACCCGCAACAGCCATCTTCATGTTGTCGGCGCGGATGGGCGTCATGGCCCTGATCGTACCGCTGCCGCCCAACGAAAAACCGTCGAATGCAGGGGCGCTGACGCGGATTTTCAAGTTTTCATGGTGCGATACGTTTTCACTGAAATAGATTTTGAGGGCGCCGTCAACTACTTCGGTTTTCAGGATGGGCAGCAGATTTTCCTGGGCCTGCACCTCCACGGAAAAATTGTCGGACACGCTCACCTCCACATCGCCGGCGATGCTGGTTTCGATGGCGTGGAAGTCGCTGGCGCTGCGGGTTTCGGTTTTCACCGGGCCTTCCCCTTTGAGGCCAAAGCCAAAGGATTTAAAATGAAAAATACGCGAGCCGAACATAAAGAGTCCGACCAACAACATGAAAATCAATAAATAGCGCATTGGAAAGGAATTTTGTTTTGAAGAAAAGTCTCGGTTTTGGGAATTTGCGTCGCAATTTTGCCCGACAGCGGCGGTTCGACACAAATCTAACCGACGTGGTTACAAATTTTAACTACCAACTTTCCGATTATGCTCTGGATGCTGTTGAATTTGAGCTTATTGTTCCACCCCACCCCCGCCCCCTCCCCCGAAGGGAGGGGAGACGTAGGGCGTTTCGTAGAGGACACAACGGAGGAAGTCGCGGTGTACTCTACGTCTCCCTTCCCTGTGGGGGAGGGGTCGGGGGAGGGGTTGCACGCCGACCCCGTCGTCACCTGGCTCACCGAGCAAGACCACGATTTTGGAGTACTCCGGCAGGGAAAACCCGCCACTTTTGTTTTTAAATTCAAAAATACCGCCACCGATACCATCGTGCTGCAAACCGTGCGCACCACCTGCGGCTGCACAGCCGCGCGCTACACGGAAGAACCGATCGCGCCGGGCGCCACAGGAGAAATCACCATCGAGTACGACGCCTACCAAAAAGGGGCATTCAGCAAAAAAATCCGGGTGTTTTTTGACAAGCAGAAAAAGGCGGAAATCCTGTGGATCAGGGGAGAAGTGAATTAGTTATGAGTTATGAGTTATGAGTTATGAGTTATGAGTTATGAGTTATGAGTTATGAGTTATTTCTCTCATCATTCATAACTCATAACTCATCATACCGTTTTCGATCTCAAATATCTTATAGTCGCCTGTAAAGGAGGCGATAATGGTCTCGATGCGGCTGCGCTGGGTATCGGTGACGAAGATCTGGCCGAATTCGCGCGCGATAAGCAGGCCGACGAGTTGGCGGACGCGATGTTCGTCGAGTTTGTCAAAAATGTCGTCGAGCAGGAGGATGGGCGCGAAGCCTTTTTCGAGGCGCAGCACCTCGTATTGTGCTAAGCGAAGCGCCAGCAGGAAAGATTTGAGTTGACCCTGCGAGGCGAATCTTTTCACCGGCTGGGCATCCATGTACAGCGCCAGATCGTCGCGGTGCGGCCCGGCAGTGGTGCGCTGGAGCAGGCGATCTTTTTCCTGATTTTTTTGGAATAAGCCGGAAAGATCATTTCCCTCCAATTCAGACTCATATACAATGTCAACCGCTTCACGCCCGGCGGAAATAGCCGCATAAAATTCCCTGAAAAGCGGCTGAAACCTCGCTGTGAAACGACTGCGTTGCTCGTACAATACCTGTGCGGGCGCCGGCATTTGCCGGTCGATGCTTTCCAGGAGCATCGAATCGAAAGTTTTTTCTTCTCCGAATTTTTTCAACAAAGCGTTGCGTTGTTTGAGCAAAGCATTGTACGTCAGCAGGTTTTGCAAATAACCGGGTGAAATCTGCGACAGCGTCGAGTCCAAAAAACGGCGGCGGTCTTCGCTGCCGTCCTGCACCAATGCCACGTCGTCGGGCGCGATCATTACCACCGGGAAGAGTCCGATATAATCCGTCAGGCGGGTGAAGGGCACGCCGTCGCGTTCGATTTCCTTGCGTTGGCCGAGCGGATATTTGGCTGCGATCTTTGCGCTGCCGCCCTCCGGGTCGAATTGCCCTTCGAGGCGGAAAAATGATGCGCCATGCCGGACGAGGTGTTTGTCGTTCAGGCTCGTATGGCTTTTGCAAAGGCAAAGAAAGTGTACCGCGTCGAGCACGTTGGTTTTGCCCATACCGTTGAGACCGGTAAAGCAGTTGAGTCTTGGCGAGAGTTGGAGCGCCAGACTTTCGTAGTTTTTAAAATTGGCAAGTTTGAGCGAGAAAAGATACACGGTGCGAAGGTACAACCGGAACCTCATGTTTCTGATTCCCGGTGAATTACTCCATCTTTGTCCCCCCATTGTTCCGGGATATTGTTTGGCATCAAAATTTAAAATTCCAATGAAATCAATCGCCGCCACAACTGCCTGTTGCTTTGTTGTGAGTTGCCTTTTGTGCACGGACGTGTGCGCACAGCGAAACCTGGTTCATAATCCGGGTTTTGAGGCCGTTGTACCCGGCAAAAGAGCCGGATTGGACAATCCGATCGATGTGGCCGCCGGATGGAGCGCGCCGAACATGGGCAGATCGCTGCTCTACACGACCCGCGGCGATTATATCTACGACCCCCACGGTTCGTTGTGGCCCTTCAAAGCGCGTACGGGTAAAAATGTCGCGGGCATGAACGTCTACGGCGACGACGACGGTGCATTGCGCAGGGAATACATCCAGGGAACGCTGACCAAACCCCTGACGACGGGCCGAAAATATTTCTTCGAGTTTTGGGTGCACTACCACTGCGAAGGCGCGAATAACATCGGCATCGCTTTCCTGCCCGAAAAAATAAAGGACACCACCGCAGGTTTGCTCAATTTTCAGCCCGTTTCTTTCCAGAAAAAAGTGACCCCGTACGACAACGGCACGGATGCCTGGACGCTGGTGCGCGATTCGTTCGTGGCGGCGCGGCCTTTTCAGTATTTTGTGATCGGCAATTTTTTCCACGACAGCCTGACGCTCATCGAGGGCAACACCTACGATCATCATTTTGCCTATATCGACGACATTCTTGTGGTGGAAGCGCCCAACCAACCCGCTACAACGCCGCCGATCACCCGGGAAGAAGAAAAAAAGTGGGCTGAAAACGTGGAAACCAGCAAAGGCATGACGACCACAGCCGGCGGGAATGCCGAAAATACGGGCAAGGTCTTTTTCAAATTCGATTCTGCGGAGATAACTCCCGAATCGGCAGCCTTGCTCGACGACTTGGTTACTCAATTATCCCAACAAAAAGGGGTAAAAATTGAACTGAAAGGCTTCGCCAGCAGCGAAGGCGGCACGGCATACAACAAACAACTCTCCCAACGCCGGAACGAGAGCGTGCAGCAATACCTGACGAAAAAAGGCATCGCCGCCTCCGGGATTTCGATGAATGCCTTTGGAGAAGATAACCCGGTTGCGCCCAACGATACCGAAGACAACCGGAGTAAAAACAGAAGAGTGGAGGTCGTGTGGCGGGAGGAGTGAGACACCTTCAACGAATCCGCGCGAACGTAGACACACGCTCACCCCGCCCGCCCAGCGCAAACGCATCAAAATCACTGGTGACCTCGGAGAGGTCAAATATTTGTAGAAATGATACGAACAACACCCTTTTCCGACCTCGGAGAGGTCGAACATTTGTATCGGTCATCCCGATATTCGACCTCTCCGAGGTCGTATGACCGGGGAAACCGTTAATTCTATTACTACAAACGTTTGACCTCTCCGAGGTCACCAGTGATTTTGATGCGTTTGCCCCGCCCCGGCCCCCATCCTCCCGCAGGCAGGCATTGCTGCGCAGCCTGCCATGCGGAAGGATGGGGCCGGGTCTCGCCTCCTGCCTGCCTGTCTCGCTCACGGGCACTTACCACTGACTGGAAGGCGAAGCCGCGAGCCGGAAACCGAAATCGTGGCTGCGGTACTCCGGACTGTCGTAGCCGCGGTAGGCGACCCGGCAGAGCTGCGGATCGCCGTAGATCCATGAGCCGCCGCGCAGAACGCGGTACGAGCCTTTTTCGTCGTTTCGCGGGTTTTCTACCGTACCTTTTGCCGCGCATTTTTCATAAAATTTTTCGTCAAACCAGTCTTCGCACCACTCGTACACATTGCCGCTCATGTCGAACAGCCCCAGTGCATTGGGCATTTTCAGACCTACGGGTTTGGTCTCGCCATGGCTGTTGCCGTCCCACCAGCCGGCGGTTTCGAGGCGGTTGCTGCCGGCGTATTGAGTGAGGCGGTGACTGGCAGTCACCGCTTCACTGCCTCCTCGCGCTGCATATTCCCATTCCGCTTCCGTCGGCAGGCGGAAGATGTAGCCGGGCAGTTCTTTATTCAGTTCGGGTAAGACTATTTTATTGAGTTCCGGTAGAAACTTTTCGGTGATATCCTCCCACGACACCTGCTCCACCGGGCGGCTGTCGCCTTTAAAGTAAGAAGGGTTTTCGCCGTTCATGACTGCCTTCCACAAGGCCTGTGTGACAGGGAACTGGCCGATGCAATATTCCCGTAGTCGCACCGAATGCACCGGGCGACAGGCGTCCCACATGTGGCCGTGTTCGTCGCCCATGTCGAAGGTACCGCCCTGGACGAGGACCATGAAAAAAGTGTGGCCGCCGACGCTGAACGTGATGGAGGCGGGAGCAGTAGCGAGCAGGGTTTCGGTCATCATCGTGAATGTCGTCTCATTGCGGTTCAGAGTACTTCTTTTATCAAACTTTCTATAACGTCTGTGAAAGCCTCGTCTTCGTTTTGCCACTTTTTTTTGTCATTGATGGGCGACCCACCTTTTGGGAAGGGCTGAAATTTGCCCAGCCAAACTTTCATCGGTTTGTTCCAGACGGGATGCAACTCGGTGTCCTTGTCGGTCACGGGCTGCAACTGCCAAGGACAGGAAACACAGATAACGGGAAATATCCTGGCTTCATTGGATTTGTATTTCTGATAAGCCGTAGTCAGTTCTTTTGAGGTGATGTATTTGGAAGCGAGAAAACCCGGTGTAATCAGCAGCAGAAAAATATCCGCATCTTCCATCGCTTGTTCAATCTGCTCGCCCCATTCGCCCGCTGTTATGTTGCGGTCGTTCCAATCGGCGATAATATCCTGATTGCGCAAGGCAGACAAGTGTTGCCCCAGTTTGTCCTTGAAACCCTCGCCGTCCGAGTGAGCATACGAGACAAAAATTTTTGTCTTTTTCATGCTGCTGTCGTGCTGGATTGGAGACGCGAAAAATTTTGGCATAAGGTATTCGAGCCGTTTCCATTCCGTTTTGTGCTTTTCGTTTTTTCCCCATGGTTCAAATCCCAGTTTGACCATGTAGCGCGTCTCTTTCAGCGCAGCGGCTTCTTGCTCAAGCATTTCGCTGAGGTAAGCATACATATCTGCCGACGCGTGCCCGTACAGATCGAGATATACGCTTTTGTCTTCCCATCGTTCGTAAATGTGCGCGTAGGTGTCTGTTCCTGTTGCGTGCACGATCAGGTTGTTCTTCCACATCAGGTCGTTGTACACGGAAACAGCCAACTGACGAGCCAAGCCGTGTCCGGTTTCCATAAGGCTATACCTTCCCTCGTGATGTCGGGTGTGCAAATTGACCATCAGTTTATTAACCGTGCCGGGAGGAATAAACGGCGCATAGACAAGTTTCAGGTGAAAAGCCGGTTGCTTGAAAAAGTCATCCAACGCAGGCTTTTCATCCGGCAGTAAAGCCGGTATAACATATTCCTTATTGCCAAACTGGTCTGTTCGCTCGAAGCAAAGTTTGTAAGCCAGCATGAGCGAAATAAAAATCCGGTGCTCAGCGGCATTGTTCAGCGGCCAAATAACATCGAACAGGTTTTCTGTCAAAACGCCTCGTTTAATGTGCCTCGAATCCACGGCCCTGACAATGCTCTCCTTGATCCAATTCGGATTCAGAATGACCCAACGGCTCAACAGCGGGTGTTTTTCAAGATAAATGACGGAACCGATGCGGTCGAGGATGACCAGCCATTGTTTGGCCTCGCTCGCGTTCAACTCAAACGGCTTTTCTAAGCACAATTTTTCATATGCTTCGTAAGCCAAATAGTTGCCGCTTGTCTCGCCTGTAATGGCAGCGGCTCCTGCTGTAGGCTTCATGGCATCCAACCGTGCTTTTACTGCCATCCAATGTTCCGGATATTTATTTGTAAAAATATCCGGGCTTATTTCCTTCAGGTTTTTGCGAATCTCCGTCTTCAGGTTTTCAAAATTTTCCAAAGGCGAACAACTGATTTTCAGAAAATTTTGGATGTTGGAAAATTGCTCGCGCATATCGGTTTCTCGAATATCGGCAGCCGCCTTGGGCAACTTGCCGTCCTTCACCAAATCCATTTTGTTCAGCACAAACAACACGGGGCAATGACGCTCGCTGTCCTCGTCATATCCGAATGCATTGATCATGGAAAGCCAGTACTCGAAATTGATGTAATCTTCCTTTCCGGGTTTGTCGTCCGTGGCCGTCACAAACAAGTAAAGCGATTTGCGGCTACAGAAAAACTGCTGGATTTCCCGATACCTTCCCTGACCGCCGAAATCCCAAATGTTCAGGTGAAAGTCAATCGGTTCCGAAAAGTCGGATTCCGCAGGGGTCAGATTTGGAACAGGGTAAGGCGCGATTTCCAATGCCGGGGTGCGGTCATCCTTGTCCGGCAGTGGCGCGTTTTCGTCAAGCAATTTGACGCGGATAGACGATTTGCCCACCTCGCCGTTCCCGACCAAAACCATTTTGGCCTCGAGCAAGGGAATCAACCGACCTCCGCTTTTTCGTTGACCTTCGTAAAAGGTGAAAACCGAATCGCGGGAGTTGTCTCTTTCCCCGCTCGCGATCACCTCCTTTGGCAATGCCGACAACGGATTACCATGCAAGTACAAGGTTTTTAGGGTTTTTATTTCTTCTATCCCGGCAGGAAGATTTTCCAATCGGTTCCCTTTCAAATGCAGGATTTCCAACGCAAGTGGAACATTCTTGAAGCGAAGTCGCTCCAGTTGATTATCGTTTAGGTACAAATACCGCAGATGGGTACAGTATATCAAAATATCCAGTTCTGCCAGCTGATTCTCGCTCAAATCAAGCAACTCCAACCCAGGGCAACCGCCCCGGAAACGCACGGCGCGCAGTTGGTTTTTATTCAAATGAAGAGACGGCACGGTGCGCGGCGGTTCTCCAAAAAACTGCCGCGAAAAAGCATCGTAGGGGATTTCGATTTGTTCGAGGGCGCATTGGCTCGCATCCAGATGTACGAGTTCGGGCAGGGACGCAGGCAGGTTGAGCGTTTGCAGGTTTTTGTTTTCGCTCACATTCAGCCAGCGCAAGGCGGGCAGGGCAAAGGAAGAAAGGTCGAGCGCGGCGGCGTCTCCGATATGCAGGTCGAGGGCGAGCACTGCGTCGCTTTCGTCGGTCAAACAGGCATTGCGCGCGCCTGATTGCAGGAAAGCGGCCCAGTCGGCGAAAGGAGTGAGCGGCTGTTTGAGGTGTTTTTCGATGGCTCGGATAATGTCGGGTTTTTCCATTTTGTATTCCGGGTTTTGTTGAGACAGTTCCGCAAGTTGCTTTTTGACAGGATTACAAGATTTACAGGATTTTATTTTATTGAAAATCAATATCCTGAATCCTGCAAATCCTGTAATCCTGTCAAAAAATTACTTGTAAGGCAGCCTTTTAAATCAGCGGCAGAACGTTCGACCGGAACTACTTGCCCTGCCGCTTGTATTGTTACACTCGTCGGACGAATCAAAATCGTCCGACGAGTGTTCGGGCAAAATTATCTTTTTTCTCCAAGCAAATGTCTCTGCGTGTTGTGTAAAAGCGCACCGAACAATCCTTTCAAATCCTTTCTATCCAAACAATCCTGATGCTATCTTTTCCCCACCTCCCGCAGGCAGGCATTGCTGCGCAGCCTGCCATGCGGAAGGATGGGGCCGGGCCTCTTCTCCTGCCTGCCTTGCTCACGGACTCCACTGACTGGAAGGCGAAGCCGCGAGCCGGAAACCCCTATTGCTGCCGCGGTTCCCCGGATCGTCGTGGCTGCGGTAGGCGACCCGGCAGGACTGCGGATTGTCGTAGAACCAAGAGCCGCCGCGCAGAACGCGGGACGAGCCTTTTTCGTCATTTCGCGGGTTTTCCACCGTGCCCTTTGCCGCGCATTTTTCGTAAAATTTACCATCGTACCAGTCTTCGCACCACTCCCACACGTTCCCGCTCATGTCGAACAGCCCCAGCGGGTTGGGCATTTTCAGGCCAACGGGCTTGGTCTCGCCGTGGCTGTTGCCATCCCACCAGCCGACGGTTTCGAGGCGGTTGCTGCCGGCGTAACGTAAGGCCCCACCCCGACCCTCCCCGGCGGGGAGGGAGCCGTGACCACCCCCTGCCTTCGTTCCTTCGGCGGGTGAACGCGCTGCATACTCCCACTCCGCCTCCGTCGGCAGGCGGAAGCCATAACCGGGCAGCATCAGGTTCAGTTTTTCGAGAAAAACCCGCACGTCTTCCCACGAAACCCGTTCTACCGGGCGGCGATCACCCTTAAAAAACGATGGATCGGGATCGAGCGGAGTGAGGCGGTGACCGGCAGTCACCGCCTCACCAAGAGCGACTGCCTGCCACAACGCCTGCGTCACCGGGAACTGACCAATGCAAAAATCGTCGAGCCGCACGGAATGAACCGGGCGGCAACGATCCGGCAAATCGCCCACCTCGTCGCCCATGTCGAAGAAGCCGCCGGGCACGGATATCATGCGGAAAGTTTGGGCGCCGACAGAGAACGGCACGGGGGCAGGGGCGGTGGCGAGCAGTGTTTCTGTCATGAGGTGTTGGGTGAATGGTGTTAGTTATGCTGAAACATGCCTGAGTTGCGGGAAATTCAGTGTAAAATTACCAAAGCAGTTAGGCTAAATCTCCATTTTTTGCCTTTTTGAAGGAGTCATCGCACACTATGGTGTACACGAACTCGGTTTTTGTCATTCTGTAAGAATCTTCCCGATTATCACTTTTTTGAACCATCCGAAAAATTCCGGCTTGGGAAGATTCTTACAGAATGACAAAAAACGTAGAGTCCACCAAAAAACCTTGACATGACGGCTACAGTAAAAATACACAAAACCAGTAACCAGTAACCTTGCAACCAGAAACCCTGAAACCTAAAACCCCGCAACCAGAAACCAGAAACCCTGAAACCCCCTCTAATTCATCACATCCACATCCAGCACCACTTCCAGCAGCAGGCGGATGTCCTGGTAAAATTCCAGCACGGTTTCAAAACTGGCATTGCTGGCAAACAGCGACGGCTCGAGCAAGTCCCTGTCCTGCGTGAGGGCGAGGTAAATTTTGTCGGCGATGATGGAAAAATAAATCTCCTTGTGGCGGTCTTTTCCCTGGAACATCTGTCTGAATTGCAGGATAACCCGCTGCATATCAGTTGAAATCATGTCCTGAATCCGCACATCGGGCGTTGCGTAGGTATCGAAAAACACCTCGAACTCCGGCAACAGGTTGTCTTTCACCCGGCGGCCACCCACGAGGTGGAAAGCGCGTTCGCTGCGGCTCAGGTATTTGCGGTAAGCGTCGGGCAACACCAGCACGCCGCCGTGCAAATCCCAGCGTTTGTAGTCGCCGATGAGGAATACGCCGCGAAACACATAGTCCAATTTGCTGCGGGCGGGCGAAAATTCCTGCACCCGGAGTTCGCACAGTTCGAAAGGCGTTTCGCGCACCTGACCGCGAATCAGGTCTTCGCCAACGTAGTCGTCGGCGGCAGTGAATATCCGGCTTTCAAGAAATTGCTTTTTGGAAATAAAGCCTTTCGGGTCGTACCCGGCGAAGGAAAAATTCACGTCGTTGTCGATAAAATCGAGGATCAGGCCGACGATACGCGGCTTGAATTCCTGGTAAAACACCTGTACGCGAAAAACCAGGTAGGTAATCCACATCATGACCGGAATCGCCAGCAACAACGTGAATACGAACACGTTGACAAAAATCTGCATCGCCACCACGCCCGCTATCAGCGCCCCCGACAGCACCAGCAAACGCACCAGGCGCAAGCGCCGCCGCTCCAGGTGCAGCAGCTCGGGATGGATGTTCTGATTGTAAAAAAGGCGGAAGTCGTTGTAGGCGTTTACCATATCAAATTAATGATGAATGATAAACATGAGTCATCCCGAATATTCAACCCACGATTTTAATCGTGGGAAATGCCACAAAGCGCAAGATTTCAAACCGTTTTAACGGTTTTTACAGGCTTGGCCAGACGCTTGAAAACGGTTGAAACCGTTGATTTGCCGATCTGCCTTGGTCTCCCACGATTGAAATCGTGGGTTGAAACCAAATCTCTTCGCTTTTTGCAAAAATTCGGGATGACTCCTGTTCATCTTTCATCATTTATAATTCAAGTCCTTTTTGCTGTGTGTATTCCTCGATGTATTCGTCGATGAGGTGGACGAGCAAGTCTTTCATGTAGGAATTTTCGAGGCGGGCGATGGTTTTGAGTTTGTCTAATTTGGTGCGATCCACAGTCACGGTCAGGCGTTTTTTGCCGCTTGCTTCGTCGGTGGCGATTTCCTGCACGTCGATGGTTTGGCGGATGAGGGCATCCAGGCCGGTCATCGGGGAGCGGTAGGAGATATTGGCGCCCGTTGCTTTCGATTTGCCGCTCGGCGTCGTCGAATCCGGCTGGTTGGCTTCGAAACGTTCGAGGCTTTCTTCCAGCGCCTCCTGGAGCAGCGAGTCGAGGTCGGCCATGAAGTTTTTATGCGCAGATTTGCGCTCGGTGGAAGGCGCCGTTGCGGTATCGGTCTCAAACAGGTTTCCGTGCCCTGCGTGAGCGTCGCTGAAGAGGTCGTCGAGACCTTCGGAAAATCTTTTTTTGCTCATAAGGGTCTGTTTTTCAGGCTTCCTGTTCCCGTTGCGTGAAAGGTTTTGCAGCAGAGCCGTTTTCAACCCGTTCCAGAAATTCGCGGCTCAGGGCAAGATAATCCACTGCGCCGGGGCTTTTCGGGCTGTATTCGAAGATGTCTTTGCGCTGCGCGGGCGCTTCGGCCAGTGCGACGTTGTCGCGGATGTACGTGCCGAATACCTTGTCGCCGAAATACTTGTGTATCGTATCCACCACATCGCGGTTGAGCACCCGGCGGCTGTCGTACATGGTGGCGATCACACCCGCCATTTCCACCTGTTTGTTGAGGCGGAATTTCACCTTGTCGATCACCTGTTTGATTTTTGCAAGTCCCTGCACTGCAAGGAATTCGGTCTGGAGCGGGATCAGAACGTACCGGCTGCTCGTCAGCGCGTTCAGCGTGAGCAGGCCCAGCGACGGCGGGCAGTCGATCAGAATATAGTCGTAATCATCGGCCACCTGACCGATCAGTTCGCGCAGGATGAATTCCCGCCCCGCTTCGTTGATGAGTTCCATTTCGGCCCCCGAGAGGTCGAGCGACGAGGTGATCACGTCGAGGTTCTGTTTATAAGTATAAGGCGTCAGTTCACCTTCTCCGCGCAGCGCTTCGTAAATGGTGAATTTCTGGCGCGGGATACCCAGTGAAATCGTGAGGTTGGCTTGCGGGTCGAGGTCGATCAGCAGGATCCGCTTGCCGAGTTCCACCAGGCCGGCGCCGATATTAATGGCGCTCGTCGTTTTGCCGACGCCGCCTTTGTGGTTGAGAAGAGAAACGACTATACCCATCTTTGAAGGTTTGAAGGTTTCTGGTTTGAAGGTTTCTGGTTTCTGGTTTCTGGTTTCTGGTTTCTGGTTTCTGGTTTCTGGTTTCTGGTTTCTGGGTTTTTTGACATTCTGTAAGAATGTCAAAAACACCAACAAAAGTACAAAACTTTATCAAACAACATCCCCGGCAAAATGGATGCCCGGTTGATCGGAGCCCGTTTGTTTTAGAAAAATTTTCATTTGCAAAGATTCGCAAAAAATTGATTTTCAGCACTCAAAAAGGTCATTTCAAAAAAATATTGCTTTCCCGGAAAAAAAATCTTTGACATTTTTTGTTTTTAAAAACTCTTTGTTTTAAGTTTGCAACGTCAAATAACAACAAGACGTGAAAACGCCATTTATCACACATTCAAAAATCACGCGCCATGATTAAGGAAGACCGCATCGAACTCAATAAGCGATTTATCCAAGCCTTCAAACTTTTGGAAGACCGGGGTGCCATCGTCAAAAATGACCGCAGCGGCCGGGGCGTCGGCGACGTGGCCGAAAAAGTACTCGGCAACAAAGCCTACGGGCATATTGTCCGCGCCTTTCTCAATCCCGACAGCAAGCGTGTGATTGATTACGGTCAGGCCAAATCCTTCTGCCGCGCCTACGACATCAACGAAGCCTGGCTGATCTACGGCATCGGCAATCCCTTCGGCTTCGAAGTGCCGGGCGATGCATTCGCCAGCGACCGGGGTGGCGTAGCCAACGGCGGCAATATTCTTTTTACCACCGTCCGCGCCTTCGCCGGCAGTACCCTCGGCGCTGAAAATCAGGAAGATAACACGTATTTTTCCATTCCGGGTGTGAGCGGCCCGGGCCTCGTGGCCTTCCAGATCGAAGGTAATTCGATGGACCCCGTTATCAAGCACAACGACATCGTCGTCTGCAAATCGGTGGAGAACCTCAACGACATCCGCGACAACGAAATCTATGCCGTGCGCAGCAACGGCAGCCTGTGGGTGAAATACGTCCAGAAAATATTCAACAACCGTGGGCGCATCACCCGCCTGAAAATGATCTCGGCCAACTATTTCGACAACGACCCCTTCGAAGAAGACGTCAACGAAACGACCCGGCTGTATAAAGTGGTGCGGAAAATCAGCAATGTTTGAACTGGTTATTAGTTCTCGGTTGTTGGTTATTGGTTCTCGGTTGTTGGTTCTCGGTAGTGGCAGAATGGCAGACAACCAATAACCAATAACCAATAACCAGAAAAAAAATCTATCCTGCTGTTTATTGTTTTCGGAGCCTCCTGGCGCAACTGCCGGCGAGGCTTTTTTTATGTATGTGTTGGTGGAGTGGACACCTCTGCTCGTGCCATATCTGGCAATCCGTTATCTTTGCAACTATGAAAAAACTTCCCATCGGCAAACAAGACTTCCCTTCGCTCATCGGGGACGGATACCTGTACATTGACAAAACCGAGCATATCCACCGGCTGATGAACGCCGGGCCGTACATTTTCCTCTCCCGCCCGCGGCGTTTCGGCAAGTCACTCTTAGTCAGTACGCTCAAGGAAATTTTCGAGGGAAACAAAAAGCCTTTCAAGGGTCTGTGGATCGAGGATAAGATCGCCTGGGAGCCGTACCCGGTAATCCGGGTGGATTTCAACGAGATGGATTACCGCGGCCAACCTTTGGAAGAAGCGCTGTCAAGGCAAATAAACGACATTGCCGAAAGACATGACCTGGCGATTCCCGCAGATTGGACCTCAAAGGAAAAATTCGCCTTCCTGCTCAACAGCCTTGGCGGCAACGGCAAAAAGGCCGTAGTGCTCATAGACGAGTACGACAAGGCCATCACCGACTTTTTGGGCGAGGATGAGGCGCGCATCCGGGAAAATGTGCTCACGCTCAAGAACTTCTACTCCACCCTCAAATCGTTGGACCGCTGTATCCACTTCGTTTTCATCACCGGGGTGTCGAGGTACGGGCGCGTGTCTATTTTTTCCGATCTGAACAACCTCTTCGACATCAGCATGGATAAGGCGTTCGCTTCTCTCCTGGGCTGGACGGAGGAGGAGGTTTTGGCTAATTTTCAACCGCGGCTGCTGCTCGTTGCAGCGGAGGTCGGTCTGCCCATGCCGAAACTCCTGGAAGAAGTCCGCAAGTATTACAATGGCTATTCGTGGGACGGGAATATTACCCTGTACAACCCATTCTCGCTGCTCAGTTTTTTGCAATCCAAACGTTTCGCCAACTATTGGTTCACCACCGGCACCCCATCCTTCCTGACCAACCTGCTGAAAAAAAGGCAAATCACGGCCTACGAATTAGAAAGCGTGTCCGGCTCGGAGGCGCTGCTGGAAAGCGCCGACGTGAACGCCATCGACCCCGTCTCGCTGCTGTTCCAAACCGGTTACCTGACGATAAAAAAAATCGACGCCACCAACCCCGTCCGCAACAAATACTTCCTTTCCTATCCCAACGAAGAGGTCAGGGACTCCTTCCTGAAATACTTGTTGGCTGACTATGTGGACAAACCCGTGTTCCTTACCGAGAGCACCTACACCACCAAGATGCGCGACGCGCTCGAGGCAGGCGACCTCGACGGGTTATTCCGTGTGCTATCCAGTCTGTTCGCCTCCATCCCGTACCAGATCACCGGTACGCACGAGTCATACTTCCACACCGTAGTGCACGTCGCGCTGACGCTGACGGGCTTTGTGATACACTCCGAAATCCCCACCAACCAGGGCCGGATGAATGCCGTGCTCGACACAGGAAAACATATTTATCTCTTCGAGTTCAAACTCCGCGACAGCGCGGATGCGGCGCTCGCCCAAATTCGTGCCAAAGGCTACCCGGAACGGTTTCAAACAACCGGCAGAACACTGACCCTCGTAGGGGTTGCATTCGATGTGGAAGCGAAAAATGTGCGCGAATGGAAACAGGAGGAATACCCGCCTCGATGATTTTCATTGCAATACAAGGGCAGGCGCGCTGAAGGCTAATCAAGTGCAGGGAACAGGTGGTAAAAAACTTCCCGGCGTTGTCAGCCGGGAAGTTTTTCACTAAACTCATCCTTTGTATGACATTTTGTACACTACTGCTACCAATTCCACAACTTCGTGATATTGAACCCGATCAGAAACTGACCGCTCTCATAATCATTTTGATTGAACACGTTGTTGCTTTGTGGCACGATACCGCTGTAGTTGCCTGCAAATACCTGGAAGGCGTGTGAACTGGTCGCGATCTCTATGCCAAAGCAAATATTCGGGTATGGATTGTTCGTAGGGTGCTGCGTGAGGGGTTGGTCAACGCCTGCCAAAATGGCCATACTTTCTGAAACTTTGTACCTGCCTGTGAAGGCGATGGCAAAATGCGCGTTTTCCATTTTCTTCTGAACATCACCGTTCTCGTCGACATAGCCCTCCACATTGTTGTAATAAGAAAGGCTTGGTGCTACCTGAGCAGAAAACTTTTCCGTCACTTTCCGGGCAAGGATCAGCTGGTGGAAATACGACAGGCGATCTGTACCACTGACGAAGTTTTCCTTATCCCTGCTGTCCACAACCATATTGCCGTAGTAGGTCAAACTAATGGGCATTCCCCCGCCCTGCATTTGTTGCAGCAGCGCGTATTTGATATTGAAATCCCACTGCAACCTTTCTTTGGTAATGCCAAAACCGAGATACAATTTTGAAATGGGTGCATAGTTGAAGCCGAGACGGATATTACTACTTGGAGAAAATATTCCCCAGAAATCGTCATAGCCGTTGTCCACCGTGCCAAACCGGTGTTGGATGTCCATCTCGAAGGTGCCTTTGATGGGCACCATCACCGTCTGGTTGTCGATAATCCACACGCTTTCGAAAGTGTTTTTGACCGGCTTTTTTGTGTTGGTCATCACTGTATCCCCCTCCACCTGTGCTAACAAGGCGCCGGGAGTAAAGCATAACATTAGCCCTACGCACAATCCGGTTGTCAGCAAGCGCTGCAATATGTGATCGATAAAATTTTTCATGATGCAATTTTTTAATTGTTTAAAGCGCCTTGTTGAATCCATGCAAGAATGGTAGCGGCGATTACCGGATCAGCACCGCTGACAGGCATTTCCGGTTTGCGTTTGCCGCTGACGAATTCGTAAAGCAAACTCGTTTCCGGGCTATTGACGTCGACATAACCGCCATTGATAAGCGAGTTATATGCCCGGTCAGAACTCAAGTCAGGTTTCACTCCGTTCGAGTTGTGGCATCCGCTGATGCTGCAGCTTTCCTCGAAGATAGGTATGACATCTGCGGTAAAGCCGACGGGGCCGGTGATCTCGACATCCTGCGTCAGGTCGAGTGTGGTGCCATTGTAGCACCCGCCCAGAAAAATCAGGGCGAGCGAAACGATGACTGCTGCGGGTACTATTCTTTTCTTAGTCATGATCATTAATTTTTGATGAACCAAAAGAACAATACCGGTTATTTTTGGAATGTTAACTGCAAGTTGGCTTTGATGGCGTGGGCAATCTGTGCGTTTTCGAATATGGCAAACCCAAAATATTGATCCTCAAGGGAAGAGAAATCAATGTCTTTCTTTTCGGCATCCGCAGTTTTCAAGGCCCTTTTGTATTCAAGTACCCAGCCCGTACCGTTGTGTATTGCCTTGCAGGTAATATCACCCCGGCTACCTTCAAATGCCGACATGTAGATATAGGGTATTGCTTTGTCACCGACGCCTGCTCCTGCTCTTTGGTATGCAACGTCCGTATTAGGGTCAATCGTTGTCCCATCGCTCAGGGTAAGAATACCATCGGCGTCAACAGCCGTTACCACTTTTGCCGTGCCATCGCTGATTTCAGAACCCAAAATCCAGTTGTATTTCGTCCTGCCCGGAATCATGTATTTAGGCACACTGACCTCGACGGCCGGCGTTGATCCTGTAACAGTCAGTTTTTGTGTATTGTCTTTATATCCACCTGCTCCGGCGTCGCTTTTCCTTCCATTCGGATAGGTATTATCCTGGTATTGGTCGTCAAACTGACCAAAATTCTGCCCGCCCCTGACCGATTTCCAGTGCCACATATCTATTCTTTCGGAAGGACCGTTGGTGTGGTGCCGGGCATAACCGTCTGATTGCGCCAATCCAGTGTGACATGATTTGTAACAAGTGCCGCCATCCCAGCCTGAAACAGAGTTATCGATGTTCCAAAGCATCGCTGCTTTATCTTCATAAAATGCAGCGCGTGTGATGGCGCCGTTAGCAGCAAAAGTCGGTGCGCCACTTTCATGTGCCCATTTTTTCGTGGTGGGATCAAAATACCAAGGCTCGCGTACGAGCGACTCGGTAGGGTCTGTCCATTCGACTAAAAAGTAAATGTTTTCGGCATCATAAGCAGACCGCAGCGTGATGGAAGAAATGACGTTCCCAATATAGCTTCTGAACAAATCTCCACTGGGATCAGGCACGACTGCCTCGAATTCAAGTTTGGTACTATTTTCCCATAAGGCATCAATCGTACCATCGATGGTTGGCGAAGCGGTAACCTTTTGCGAAAGCAGCACATTTGCGCCGATCGTTGTGTCGTCACCTCCTAAAACCTGGTCGTCTTGCTTGCAGTACGACAAAATAAATATGGCGCCTGCCAGGAAGGCGAATACGAGTGTGATTTTACTGATGTTTTTCATAATGCAATGTTTAAACAGTTGATCAATGTGAATAGAATGGTCATTGAAGCGTCATTAAAAAATGACCTGAACAATGTCCAAATTTACGCTTGTGAATTATGACAAAATCATGACGATTCTCACACCGCACGATAAGCCTAATCATCTATTCGTAATACAGGTAATAAAACGTTGTCAATCAGTTGAAAAAACAATATTATGGTGCACGCTTCCCTGATTTGCGCAAAAAAAACAGGTTCCCGGCAAACCGCCGGGAACCTGCACCGCTGTAAATAACCAATTCTCTATTACTTCTTCAATGTCCGCAAATAGTTGACCACGTTCCACGTATCCACCTCATCCGGTATTTTCTTTTTGAAAGAAGGCATATCGTCGCGGCCTTCGTTCGTTTTGTAGAAAAGTGCGCCGTCGCTTTGGGACTGGAAATCAGCGGTGGAAAAATCGCCGCATTTCGTTTTCAGCTGCGCAGCTTTGGTGCCGTCGCCCAAACCTTTCGAACCGTGGCATGATTTGCAGTGCTTGTTGTACAACGCTTTGCCCGCGCTGATCGACTCCGCATCCGCCTTTACCGGGTTTTTCATTTTTTTATACTTATCCGGAACAACCCAGGGATCCCCCTGCTGTCGCGGTGTAAAGGCAGTGGCAATCAGTATGGCAAAAACCGTAATGACACCGACCTGAAGGACTTTTGTTGCGTTCATGATATTGCAAAATTTAGTGAATGAATGAAGTTAAACTGCGTCTGGAGCGTGTTTGCTGCTTCGGCCAATTTTTCTTATTTTGAATGCCTGGTAAACGATGTACAGGATAACACCCCAGATACCAATGAGCATCGTATTGACAATGACAATCAAATAGATCGGAGCATTCGCCCTCGAAGACCATAATTCCCGTGCACTTTTGTGCGGGTCGATCATCAAAGGCACACCCCAGTTGATCTTTCTGCGGAACTCCAGATTGCCAAACCGTTCGTGTTCTTCTATTTTGGCGACGATGATCAGGTTCCCTGCAGTATCGCCGGGGATGTCCGCCGGAAATTCTACCACAACCTCCCCATCCTCATCGGTCGTCTCCGGATCGTCGGAAAGCGGCAGCAACCCGAACAACCTTTGTACATAGAGATTGACTTCCACTTCTCCCACCGGAATTTCGTTACCTTCCGCATCCATCGTCTTCAGCGAAATACGCACCTGCCGCACGGAATCTTCTTCTTCCAGCGTCATATCGAACGCCGATTCCGCCACGGTGATCTCCTCCTGCGTGTCTTCAACCTGATCATTGTTTTCAATGACAGCGATATAAGTGTATTCGAATGCCGCGCTTGCGTGCTTCTCTTCACCTTCCGGCAGTACCAGCATCGCCACCCCTTTATCGTTGGAAGCAACAGCCCCCAAAAGTTGCTCCGGATTGGCTTCATTCCGGAAGAATTGTACCGATACGCCCTTCACGCCTTGCCAGGAGCCTTCCACTTTGGTTTTTACCGTGGCTTCTAATATTTTAGTTTTATTATTGGCTTCGGTGTAGCGCAATTCGATGCCGGCTTCACCCTTGCCGCTGCCGGTGTCCGTGCTGTCACTTTCCGTCTGCGCGACGGCGTTGGTCGCCACAAAATGCAACACAATTGCCCAGATCAGGCTGTATTGGCCCAAGCGTCTGGATATCATTATCTTATTCATAGGTGTCTCTTGTGTTGATGATTCACGAAGTTTGATTTTCACCCTCTGCATGGCGGGCGTTTTCGATGGCCTCCGTCACAGGAATAATGGGGAAAAGCCTGCTCAAAATGGCCACGATCAGAAGCGCGCCTGCCAGCGTGGAGCCGGTAATCCACCACTCTTTAAAAGTCGGAATATAATGCTGCCACGACTCGGGCACCCTCGTCATCGGAATATACGGATGGCTCAGCGTGGGAATGACGATCAAAAATCGCTTGAACCAGGCACCCACCACCACGAGAATTGCCATTATAAACATCGGCAAAGGCTTCCGGCCTTTTCTGAACATCAGCACGATGGCCGGTATGATCATACCGAATATTTGCACCGACCAAAACAATGGAGCATAACTGCCATAGAACAGTTGTTTCAGGTGGGCGCTTTCCTGCGCTTTCATCTTGTATGCCGGGACGAAGTATTCATTGATATTGAAATACAGGTAAACCAACGACAACAATACCAGCAGCCTGCCCATGTAATCGAAGTGCTTGTCGGTGATGTACTTCTCCAATTTGTAGAACTTCCGGAAAATATACATCGCCGCGATAACCCCGCCTGCCCCGACCATAAACGCCCCGGATACGAAATAAGGGCCGAAGTTGTTGCTGTCCCAGCCCGGGCGCAGCGTGGTCGCGAACAGCCAGGAAGTGACGGTGTGGATGCCAAAGGCAACGGGGATGATAAGAACTGCCAGAATCTGCTCGGACTTGCGCAGGATCTTTTCCTGTTCGGGGTGGTGGCTCCATCCCATGGCAAGTATGGTATACATTTTTTGCTGCCATTTCGGGAAACCTTTGCCGTGATCCCGCAGCAAAGCCAGGTCGGGAATGAGCGGCAGATAAAGCAGCAAGAGACTGATAACCAAGTAAGTGCTAATCACGATCACGTCCCAGGTGATGGGCGACTGAATACGGGCGTGGAAAATGACATTCAGAAACCGGTCGGGGCGGCCCATGTCGACGATAATGACGAGTGCTGCAAAAATAATGGAAGACACCGCGATCATTTCCGAAATGCGGGTAAGCGGCGTGCGCCACCGTGCGCCCGACAATTTGAGGATGGCGCTGATGAGCGACCCGACCAGACTGATGGCGACAAAAAATACAAAGTTGGCGATATAAATCCCCCAGGTAGAGTAATCGCGCATGGCGGTGATGCCAAGCCCGTCCCTGATTTGCTGGATGTAAAAGACCAGTCCGACCGCGCAAATGAATACCAATAGCCCTACCCAAAGCAGGCCCGCGCGACCAAACGGCCGGGGCGCCAACTCCTGCGTGATGGCATCGGACTGATCGCTGAGATGTTTCGCTGATACTGTTGCCTTAGTTTTCATGATCGTGATCTGTTTGTTTGCTGAATTCATCATCTTCAAATGGGAACGAGCGGTTCACCGGGGGCAGGTAATACACCCGCGGCTTGGTGCCGAGGTCTTCGAGGAAACGGTAGCCGGCGCGGTCGCGCAGCAACTCGCTCAGGCGCACCGTTTCGTCGCCATTGGACACCGCGTCTTCGTATTCGTCGCCGAAGTAAAAAACACCGTTCGGGCAAGCCGACACACAGTGCGGCATTTCGCCTTTGCGGACGACATCGGGGCAGAAATCGCATTTGGAAACGGTGCCTTTTTTTGCCGGAACACTCGTCTCGGGCGAATAGTGCTGGTGCGCTATTTCCAGCGGGATCGCCGGTTCGCTCCAGTCGAACGTGCGGGCGGAATACGGGCAGGCCACCATGCAAAAGCGGCAGCCGATGCAGCGGTCTGTGTCGATCAATACGATACCGTCGGAGCGTTTGTAAGTAGCATCTACCGGGCAAACTTTGACGCAGGGCGGCTCGTCGCAGTGGAAACACATGGTCGGTTGCCAGAAAGGAGCCGCCAGTTTGTTGTCCTGCATTTTAAGGATTTTCAGGAATTCTTTTTCCGGGCCGCAGTGGTGCATTGCTTCGCAGGCATCGTGGCATTTGCGCAGATTTTTGCACCGGGCCAAATCAATGACCATCACAAACCGCTTGTTGGGTATGCCTTCCCGTGCCTGATCGGGTGAGATGTGCACCTCGGGAACCGGTTTGAGATAGGCTTTGTCGATTTCCACGATCTCGCCTTCGGGAGAAAGTAATTTTACTTTTTCGCCGGTCTCTTCGACGCTGTCCTTTTGGAACGCCTTCAGCGCCGTCACCGAACCGGCTACGGCTGCGATGCCAAGTCCTTTCCTCAAAAAGGCTCTGCGGTCGTTATGATCAGTTGATTTCATAATTGAAACAAGGTTTCGGTTGAACGATTGAAGCGTAAGCGGTTATTTGCCGTCTTTTTCCATCCACTCTTTTAATTCCCGGTTGGATACGGCCATCGGCTTGCCACACATTTCAGGGATGAGCCGTTTTTCCACCTCCACCAATTTGCCGTCGGCGGTCAGCATTTTAATCATCTCCGGCGCTTCATTTTCCTCGTTTGCAAGCATCGAACTTGTTACCAGGCCCAACGCCACGCCGACGCCACCCGTAATACCGGTTTCCAGAAATGCCCGCCGGGGGAGTTTTTTCTTGTTATAGTCTTCCATTTTTCAGTTTTTTTAGAAGTTCCACAAACGAGTGATATTGAACCCGATACGGAATCTCTCAACAAAACTTTCGAATCCGTTCCAGTCATCCTTGCCGGTCTCGTCGGTATAACGGTAGTACATATTGTTCTCCTGCGGGACAAGACCGTCATAGTTGCCGATGAATATCTGGAATGCGTGCGAACTTGTACTCATCTGCAAACCGAGGGAAACGTTCGGATTGGGATTGTGCGAATCATGTTGGGTTATCGGTTGGTCCACGTTGACGAGAAGAGACATGACCTCCGACACCTTTACCTGGGCGCCGAATGCAATGGCCCAATGATCGTTTTCCATCCCCCTGTCCGTCTGCAGATTGTAGTGCGAGAGGCTGGGCGCAACTTGTACCGAAAGCCAGTTGTTGATTTTACGGGCGATAATGAGTTGATTAAAGAAGGAGTACCGGTCGGTTGTGTTATAGACTTCCGCTCCGTTTTCCTCACTTCGCGGGTCGATTGCCATATTGCCGTAGTAGGTAACCGATAATAACTTCAGCAGACCACCATCTTTATACTGCCTGAGCAGGGCGTATTTGGCATTAAAATCCAACAGAGAATTCTTTTTGGAATAACCAAAACCGACAGCAAGGTTATCGATGGGAACATAAAGAAATCCCATACGGATTTGGGAAGTGGCATACATCCCGTAAAGGTCTTCCCAACCGTTTTGCATGGTCCCGAACCGGTGCTGAATTTGAAACTCAAACGATTTTTTGATCGGAACCATCACCGTTTGATTGTCAATAAGGTAAGTGCCTTCAAAAGTATTCGCAACAGGCCTTACCACGGGCATTTGTACCACCGAGTCCGCTTCCTCCACATCCTGCCCCATTGCCGGTAGCGCCATCAGACACAGGCACAATCCCGGAAGTATCTGCAGAAGACTGCGCAATCGTATTGTTATAATCGATTGCATGGTTACTATAGATTTCATAACGTCCTTATTTAAAGGCTTAGAAAATTGAAAAGGAATTCGTTTTTCCGGGTTAATTGCCATCGGTTAATCGTTGGGAGCGCCCTTAGTGATCCATGTCAGAATCAGCTGTCTATCCAATTCGGACAGTCCTCCTGAAGGCATTAATAAGCCTCCGATGCCATCCGTTATGGATATATACAATATGCTTTCTTCCGGGAAGGTCACATTGTAATAACCGCCTTTTTGGAGTTCCCGATAAGCATTTTCTGCCCGCAGGTCAGGTACTTTTGTACCGTCATGACATCCAGCGGTACCACACCTATCAACCAAAATTGGCAGGATATGCGTATTGAAAGAAACGTCTTCCGGCTCTATTGGGCTGGGTTCCGGCGGATATTCATAATAACAGGACTGTATGGCCGCTATTACTCCGACCAGGAATGCGATTTTTAATATCGTTTTTCGCATGGCTTCAACTTTTTTTAGAATGTTTGAAATCAGAATTACCCCGGTTAGCCATTTCCCTAGTCGGGTTTCTTGAATTGAAGGTTCAGTTTGATAACCACCCGGTCGGCAATAGGCTCGGTTGGGTCGATGGCAAAATCGCTTTTAGCATTGATCTCAAACTGCGCGGTAAGACCGGCGACGGTGTACGGAGCTGTTGCGTCAATATGGGTACTCTCCGTATAAGTGAGTTTCACCGGTACGTCCTTTTTAACGCCATGAAAATCCAACTCTGCTATCGCATTGTATCCTCCCATGTTATCGAATTCGATGCTTTTACTAATCAGCCGGGCGGTATCGGAGATAGGGGGAGGTAGCGGAGGAAGTGCAGTCCCAAATGTTTCAAGCAGGCAACCCTTGTCGCGTCCCGGCTCGCCAGTATTGACGGTGGATAGCACTACATAACCGGAGAAAGAGGAAGTTCCCGGATTGTCCTCGTCAAACTCCGTTTTAGCGGAGAATGTATTAAAACGCCCCGTCAACAACGCAGATACTCCCAAATAGTCGGTTTCCCACAGCGCACTGGAGTGCGTTTTGTCAAAATTCCAGCCCTGAGAGGTGCTAACGACTTCGTCTCCATACTGGTAATCAGGTGGCTCGATGGTGCCAACAACAGCATCTTCCCGCGTACAAGATGAATTGTAGATCAGGAATCCGCAAACGATTATGCCTGCCACGAATGCGATCAGAACTTTAATGTTTTTCATAAGAAGGATGGTTTAGTTAAAAACTATTTTCGCTTCAAAAGTGTAGATGTCGCAACACGATAATTAATCAGGAAAGTCATCGCGGAAGATGATCTTTGTCATAAATCGGTCATCGCGCTTGCAGCGCAGAAGCATCCGCACCCCTTCGCCGTTCCGGTTCGACGGGCGCCCGATCGTTGAAAAGTACCATTCACTTCGTATGAAGGGGGCATGTCAGGGTAAGTCCGGATTGGACTAATGGCCTGATAGAGAAGAGACTACAGGGGAAACGGATGTTTGACGGGAAAATGCGGACGTGGGCGCGGGCGATGAATTTATCGCACGATTCCGGGAGTAAGAACGGCTTCGGCGACGCCTGGATGGGAAACAATAAAATGTACCACAAGCCGCCGGACTGACGCATGATTGCTCAAAAAAATTACAAGTAAGTAAAAAAAAACGAAGCGTTATTTTGAAAAAGCCGTACTGCTGCCTTTTTTGAAGACTTCCTGAGCAGGCAAAACAAACGCGGGCAGGGCAGGTGCTGCTGAACACAACTTTTCACCTTTACTACCGTCATTTCTTCTTCTGCACGCCTTCCAGAAACGGCACAAACCGGAACGCATCCAGCATTTCTTCTCTGAATTCCTCAGCCGACAGCCGCGTGATGCGGTACATGTATTGTACCTCCTCGCCGACCGGAATAACTAAAATGCCGCCGATCATGAGTTGTTGCCTCAATGAGTCCGGTACCACCGGCGCGCCTGCCGTCACAATTATTTTATCGTAGGGTGCAAAATCCGGCAGGCCCTTCGTTCCGTCGCGGAAATAGCATTTTACCGACCGGAAGCCCATTTCGGCCAACAATTTTTTGGCGCTGAAGTACAGCGCTTCCTGCCTTTCAACGGTGTACACTTTCGCTCCCAGCGCTGCCAGTATCGCCGCCTGATATCCGGAGCCCGTACCGATTTCCAGCACCCGGTCGCCGGGCTTGATGTTCAGCAAAGCCGTTTGGTATGCCACCGTAAAGGGCTGGGAAATCGTCTGCTCGTTGCCGATAGGGAATGGTTTGTCGTCGTAAGCGTGCTCTTCGAATGCTTTGTCGAGGAAATAGTGGCGCGGCACGGCATCCATAGCGGCCAGCACCGCCTCGTCGGCAATACCCCGGCGGCGCAGGGCATCGACCATTCTTTTACGCAGGCCCTTATGGCGGTAGGTGTCAGTCAAGGGAGTTATGAGTTATGAGTTATGAGTTATGAGTGGCGAGTGATGCGAGTGCGAGTGATGATTTTTGAGGGAGATCAGGCTCCAAAGCGGCCTTGCACACCGGCAACAATTTTCGTCTGAAATAAAATCAGGCAAAACTACTTCCGATTTCAAATATATTTGCCGCAAAACCAAATCTCCACAAAGTAAGCTCGCACCGCATCTCGGGTATTCGCGGTCATTTATCATTCATCACTCATCATTCATCATTAAAGAACGAATGGCAACTCCTATCAAATTCGGGACCGACGGCTGGCGTGCTATTATCGCCGATGATTACACCGTTGATAATGTAATGCGCGTGGCCGAGGCCACCGCCCTCTTCATGAAGGAGCGGAAAATGAAAAAAGCAGTGATCGGCCACGACTGCCGGTTCGCCGGCGCCTTGTTTGTGTCCACAACAGCCAGGGTACTGGGCGCTTATGGCATCAAGTGCCATGTGGCACAGGGATTCGTCAGCACGCCGATGGTCAGTCTCGGGGTCGTGAAACTGAAAGCCGACATCGGTGTAGTGATCACCGCCAGCCACAATCCGCCCTCGTACAATGGCTATAAACTCAAAGCGGCCTACGGAGGCCCTTCGATCCCATCGGACATTGCGGCGGTGGAAGCCCTGATTCCCGATGTTTGTTCCCTGGTCAAATTGCCGTCGCTCCATGATCTGGTGCAAAAAAAGTTGCTCGTGGATGTGGATCTGGAAACCATGTACCTCCGCCACGCAAAGAAAAATTTCGATCTGAAACTCATCAAACAAAACGCGGGCAAACTCGCTTACGACGCCATGTACGGAGCCGGTCAGCGGGCAATGCGCAAACTGCTGCCCAGGTCGCTCTTCCTGCGTTGCGACGAAAACCCCGGGATGCACGGTCAGGCGCCCGAACCCATCCACCGCAACCTTCTTGTGCTGAGCGAAACGGTCAAAAAGAACCCGAAAATCACTGCCGGACTCGCCAACGACGGCGATGCCGACCGCATCGGTATGTACGATGAAGACGGCAACTTTGTGGACAGCCACCACCTGCTGTTGATCCTGCTGCTCTACCTCTACAAGTACAAGAACATGCGCGGCAAGGTCGTTTTCACGTTCTCCGTCACGGATAAATTGAAAAAAATGGCCGAAAAATTCGGCTTGCCGTATGAGATCACCAAGGTCGGTTTCAAATACATCGCCGAAATCATGACCCAGGAAGACGTACTGGTGGGCGGCGAGGAGTCCGGCGGTCTGGCCGTGAAAGGCCACATCCCCGAACGCGACGGTATCTGGATGGGCTTGCTGGTACTGGAATTTATGGCCAAAACCGGCAAAACCGTAAAGGGGCTGGTACAGGAAGTGTACGCTGAAGTGGGCGCCTTCGCATTCGACCGCGATGATCTGCACATCACCGAAGCGCAAAAACAAGCGGTCATCGCTGCCTGCAAGGGCCGTTCTTACAAGGCTTTCGGCTCCTATAAAATCCAGGGTGTGGAAGACCTCGACGGCTGGAAGTTCCTGCTCGGCGACGAAAAATGGATCATGATCCGCGCTTCCGGCACCGAACCGGTGCTGCGCGTCTACGCACAGGCGACTTCGCCGGCCGAAACGCGGAAGATGCTGGATGCGACGAAAGAGACGATTTTGTAAATTGGTTGAGGGGTTGAGAAGTTGAGAAGGGTTGAGAAAAAGTTGGTGGTATTCAGAAAACGTGCCATTTTTAAACTAAAATATTGATTGTCAATAATTTATTTTTTAAATCATCCAATTTTTGATTACTCTCAAAAAGTTGAGTCTCAACCTCTCAACCCTCAACCTCTCAACTTCTCAACCCCTCAACCTCTCAACCTCTCAACCTCTCAACCTTGCAACCATTCAACTTTGAACTTCCCGCTCCTCATCGCCCGGCGTTATTTGTTCGCCAAACGCAGCACCAATGCCATCAACATCATCACCGGCATATCGGTGGTCGGTATTGCTATTGGCACCGCGGCGCTGGTATTGGTGTTGTCCGTATTCAATGGTTTTGAAGATTTGCTCTCCGGCCTGTTCGGGCACTTCAACCCGCAGATAAAAATTACGCCGGCCAAAGGCAAAACCTTTGAGCCGGACAGTCTGACCAAGCACCAATTGAGCACCTTGCCGGGTGTGCTGTATCTGAGCGAGACGCTGGAGGAAATAGCTTTTTTCGAATACGAAGGCTCGCAGGATTTCGGCGTACTGAAAGGTGTGGACGACCTGTTCGCACGCGTCAACAACATCGACTCGACCATCCGGGAAGGGGAATACCTGTTGGAAATCGATGACCGCAACTGTGCCGTGCTGGGTGCAGGCGTACGCAACAAACTCTCCGTCAATGTCGAAAACGTGCTTTCCGCGATGACGGTTTACATGCCTACCAATGAGCCGGGCGGCGTACTCGATCAGCCGTTTAAAACGCGATCCATCTATCCGGTCGGCACATTCGCTATTCAACAAGACTTTGATAATCAGTATGTATTGACCAATATTGCCTTCATGCGCGAATTGCTCGACGTACCGGCAGGCACCGTTTCCTCTTTGGAGATCAAATGCAAACCGGGGGTAAACGTAGCCGAAGTAAAAAAACAGATTCACGACCTGCTCGACGAAGGATTCACCGTGAAAGATGAGTACGAACAAAACGAGGCTTTTTTCAAAGTAATGCAACTCGAAAAGTGGATGGGATTTGCCATCACCAGCCTGATGCTGGTACTGATGGCTTTCAACACCATCGGCGCTCTGTGGATGATCGTACTCGACAAACAAAAGGATATCTCGATCCTGAAAAGCATGGGCGCTACCGACCGCACCGTCCACCGGATTTTTTTACTCGAAGGCCTGCTGTTGACAATGCTCGGCATGGGCATCGGCCTTGTACTGGCCGTCGCGTTGTATATTATCCAGATCAATTACGGCATTGTCACCATACCGCAGGGGTTCCTGGTGGAGAGTTACCCTATTGCAATGCGGGCAAGCGATTTTTTACCTGTGATCCTCACCGTTGCCGGCATCGGCCTTTTGGCAGCGTTGCCCCCGGCACAGCGGGCGGTGCGGGTGTCGGCGTTTTTGCGTGAAGAGTAGTGTTGGTTATCGGTTCTTGGTTCTTGGTTATCGGTTGTTGGTTCTTGGTTGTTAGTTCTTGGTTCTTGGTTATCGGTTCTTGGAACCCGTAAAAATCATAGTGCCAAAAACCAAGAACTAACAACCAAGAACCAAGAACTAAGAACTAGTCTCAATTTCGCACCCCCGGCTCCGGTTTTCCTTCGTAAAAGAAACTGTATCCCCGGAAGATCGGCCCGAACACACCTTCCTGGATAAGCAAAAAAGCGCTTTTATTGACTTCGGCAAAATAGCGGTGGACATAAGGCATGCCTTCGCGGGTTTGTTGCACCGCTACGGGCCAAAACCGCACCTGCTTTTCTTCTCCGTTGTCTTTTTTCAGCGTCACGATTGCAAACGGCACTAAGTTCGTGATCGAATCGCGCAAGGGGTTATCGGTTTCAAAACCTTCTGCGCCCAATTTTTCAAAAGCAAGGAGATAGGCTTCCGGCACACCTTTGCGCAAGGGTTGTTTGCTGACCGGGGTCGTGCTGAAAAACGGCTTCACCGAATATTCCGCCTCCGCGATTTTTTCTAAGCGAAACGAATCGCTTTTGCGTTGCGGGTATTCGACCGAGACGGACTGTATCTCTTCGGGTTTTTCCATAAAGATCATGCGGTCGGTCCATTCGTCGTCGCCCAATAAGTAGCGCACGCGCAGTTGCCCGACAAAAGAAGGTACATGCACCACATAAGGTTGTTCAGCGCCCTCCATGATCATGTAAGTACCGTGTTCGTCGTTGGTGACGCCGCCTACATAATAACACTTCATCAATTTGCCGCCTTTGTCATAAATCTCGACTTTGATGCCCTCCGAGGCCAGGCTCCGTATCATCGATTTTTCGTTTGCTTTGGGCGGCACATACCAAACATTCACTTTGGCAATCGTTTCCAACAGGATGCTGACTGCGGAAGGGCGGGCGCGGGCTTTCCCGTTGTAAAGCCAATAGTCTTCTTTCCGTTCCAGGGTTGCTGTGCGGCCGTTGCGGTCGGCCAAAAAGATTTTATAAATATCGCCGGTGTTGGTTACGGCAAAATCCATGTCCGGAGAATTCCGGCTGCCGGTTTCAGATTTTTTGTTCAGGGCATACCAGGCGCCCCCGCCCAACACGAGAAACAGGGCTGCCAATAGCAAGGTTTTTTTCATAAAATTTTGATTTTGTATACACAATGCGCTAAAAAACCACACAGTAAAGGCGCATCGGTTCGGCAGGAAAACGGGATTATCGGCGGCAAAGATAAAACGGTAGACGGCTTACGGTGCACGGTGGACGGAAAAAACCGTAGACGGTGGACGGTGGACGGTGGACGGTACACGGCGTAGAGTTAACACACCGTCTACCGTCTACCGTCCACCGCAAAAAAAAAGTCTGCCCCGCATTACGCGGAGCAGACACATCAAAACAAAACGAAAAACCAACTTTTATTTTATTTGAATCTTTGGATACATAACTACAGACGTTCGCAATAAGAATAAAGTTGCAATTGTCTGCCGCCTGCGACCAAAAAAATCCAACGAACTTAATTGTTGTTGCGGGTTTTGAGGCGCACCGGAATTTCTTTTTCCGTTCCTCCGCGCACCACTGTCACCGTAACCGTTTCACCGAGTTTAGAACGCCCGACCAGTTCGCGCAGTTCCGAAGTCGATGTCACAGTTTTGCCATTTATTTTTGTCACCACGTCTTTCACCTGAATGCCGCTGCTGGCTGCGGAGCCGTCGTCGTACACTTTCATCACCGCTACACCCTGAACGTAATCAACGCCGAGTTTATTGGCGAGATAACTATCCATGGGGGCAATGTCGACACCCAGATAAGCGCGGCGAAACTCGCCGTATTTGATCAGATCGTCGGCGATGCGCTTGACGAGGTTGACCGGGATCGCGAACGAGTACCCGGCGAACACACCTGTGGGGGTAGCTATGGCCGAGTTGATGCCGATGAGTCGGCCGTTGACATCCACCAGCGCGCCGCCCGAGTTTCCGGGATTCACGGCGGCATCGGTCTGTATAAATGATTCGATCGCCGAACCGCCTTTTATAATATTGATATCACGACCTTTGGCGCTGATGATGCCGGCCGTCACGGTGGAGGTCAGGTCGAAGGGGTTGCCGACAGCCAGCGCCCATTCTCCTACCCTTACATCATCGGAGTTGCCGATTTCGATAGCGGGCAGGTCTTTGGCATCAATTTTTATTACAGCCATATCGGTGTTGTCGTCGCGACCCACCAAACGGGCTTTGAATTCGCGGTTGTCGTGCAGGGTCACTTCGAATTCGTCGGCAAATTCGACAACGTGGTTGTTGGTCAGAATATAGCCGTCCGGGGTATAGATCACACCTGAACCCGTGCCCGAGCGCGGCTGTTGCTGATATTCGAAACTACGCCCAAAAAAATACTCGAAAGGGTCGGTATAACGGCGTTCTTGTTGTCGTTGTTTGGCGAGTTGCTGACTCTCGGATGCTTTGATGTGTACGACTGCCGACATGGATTTTTCGGCTGCTTTCGTGAAATCGAACGGAACGGGAGCGCTGCCATAATTGACCTGCCGCGCAACCGGCACCGGAGAAGAAGCTGCTGGTTGTGGGGTGTCAAAAAATTTTGCTGCGCCAAACGTCAGGAGGCCCCCCGTGGCGCCTGCGAGCATGGTTGACCAGAATTTATTCATGGATACGCCGGATTTTAGATTTGTGATGTACTAACTTTGTTTGTCTGATGTGTTGTTGAAACGAAGATACGACGGGTTTGCTGCTGATTTACTTCACTTTAACGTCGTATTAACCAAGCCCCGAACCTCCGCCGCAAAATCATATTTCGAATACAAAACTCGTGCTAAACGACATAATTTTGACATTATGTCAGACTAACTGACTTTGCCCGACCAACTGTTTATCCCAGACGACAAACACCACCGATGAAGCGCTTTTTGGACGACCCGCACGCACTTGAAAATTTGCTGCAACCTGAAACCCCGCTCGAGCGATTGCTGCTGTCGACAGCAGAATTTCGCCATGGCCTGTTGTGGGGGGAGCCGCGTTTCGGGCACCCGGAAGGCAAAGTGGCGCTGCATGTGCGCGAAGTGCTGGACAATATCGACCTGATTCAGCACCTCGCACCCGAACATCGCGAACAACTGCGCCTTATCGCGTTTACCCACGACACATTTAAGTTTGCCGAAGACCGCAGCCGCCCGCGCGACTGGCAAAAACACCACGGCCTGCTGGCGCGGCGTTACTTAGAGCATTATACGAGTGATCTGATGGTGCTGGATGTCATCGAAACGCACGACGATGCCTATTACGTTTGGCTTGCCGAACGCCACGGCAGCGGCCCGGAAGGAAAAACACTCGACGCTTTGCTCCGCCGCATGAATTATTGCCTGCAACTGTACTACCTGTTTTTCAAATGCGACACACAAACGGGCGACAAAACGCAGGCGCCGTTGAAGTGGTTCGAACGGATGGTAGAGGGGATCGAATGGGTAGCGGTGCGGGAGGGAATCTTGTGAAAAGGTTGATAAAAGTTTATAAGGGTTTATAAACTCTAATCAACACCTTACTCAAAATCCAGATAATACAGGATAAAGCCTTTTCGCGGGTCGCGTGTCACTTTATCCACGTCGTAATACACCTCAATGCTATTTTTGTCGAGTCTGAAATATCGGGATTCCACTTCCAGAGTGGTCGTTTCTATACCATTTGAGTTGTTGGGCGGAAGATAGTAGGCGACTTCGCCGTTCACCAGCACAAACGCTTCGGATGGCGTGTCAATACCCTTGGTGCGCACCGTCATCGTCATTTTAGGTTGGGCAAGCATCTCCGGTGTGAACTGGTAGTTGGCCGGGCGGGATACAAACTTGTCGGCGTTCAGGTAAGCCACCAGATTTTGCTGTGCCGGTTTGGGCCGGCTGTTGTCCCATCCGAACACCAGCACGCTGGCATCGGGCACGGCTTCGGGAAAAAAGTGCATGTTTTGATAAACAAAAAAACGGCATTGATCATCCACCATAACATTGTCCATATAGTAATCCGCCAGCAACCAGCCGCGTGTATTGTTTGCTACCAATCGTGTCAAATCCTGCAAGGTTTGTGCATTGGGTGTGCCCGGGTTGGGCAGGAACGATTCGTATCGCTTGGTTGCTGTATTGTAGAAGCGTTGCCGGAACCACACCACCGAATCCTCCCTGAGATAATAGGCTGCCGAAGCCGGTACGGTGGAGAGCATCACGTCGCCCGGCTTTTTGTGCCCGAGTACAAATTTGCCGGCCCCCTGCCAGTTGCTGAAGTTGAAAGAACCAATGTTGCGGTCGGACACAACGCCACTCACTTTCCGCGCCAGCGTCAGGTCGGCTATTTCATTCCAGCGCACACTGAACAAGCCAAACACAAATGGCAACAATATCACCGCGTAACGTACTGTATTTGAGGTCTTTGTTAAATATTTTTCATCCAGCGTTTTCCATACGAAGTAGAAAAACGCCGCTGCGGAAATCATAAACCAGGGGAAAATAAAAATGGCGTAGCGCGGTATCGACGGATCGCGGAACACAAAACACATCAGCAGAAACGGAACCAGAAAACTACACAACAACCACCATCCCGATCGCCGGTCGAGCCAGAATGCAGCGCCCAAACCCGCCACCGCCGGATAATACAGCAGGGTGGGATCGTATCGCATCACACCATGATAGATGCCGAAACTGAACCACGCCTCACGCTTCCATTTTTCAGCCAGATAAGCCCAGTCCGGCACTACCCATTGAGCGATACGCTCCGGCAAAACCAGTTCCAGCAATTGCCGCGCGATGCCGCCAAACGCGGGTACGAGGGCGATCAACAGCAATGGCAATAACAACAACGCAGGCCACAAATACTTGTATGCCACACGTTTGTATTGTATCGATTCACTAACTGTCATGGCTGCCATATATGCAGCCAGTGTGAACAAAAAGAAAAAAGCAAGCTGGTGCGACAAGAGGGAAGCCACAAACACAAGCGGCAGCAGCAGCAGATATTTTTTTGAAAAACCGTTTTTTTGAAAAAAATCGCGGCTTTCAGGATCGTTTTTCCCTTCATACGCCTTCAAAAACACCCACCCCAGCAACAAAAAGAAAAAACCGAAAATGGCGTAGTTGCGGGCCACACGCGACCAGAAAACGAGGTACAGCGAGAAGGTGCAGAAAAACGCCGCCATCAGCCCGACGTAGCGGTTGAACAACCGCTCTCCCAACCGGTACACCAGGTAAACCATGCCTGCGCCGAACAGCACACTCGGCAAGCGCGCCCAAAACACACCGGAGCCGAATATCTTGAACAAAGGCAACAGAATGAAAGTCAGCAGAATGCCGTTGTTGTCGTCGGTAAAAAGGGGGCCCGTCCCCTGCACAAAATTTTTAGCGCGCAGCACGTGCACGTATTCATCCACCCAGAGGCTCAAAGCGGTGAGATTGGGCAGGCGTAGCGCGAGTGCCACAATGATCAGGGCGGACAAGACTTTCAGCGCATAACGGTCTGCTAGTGCCTTCCAATCCGGGGGGGGCACGGGGGTTTTCAGAGCGGCGGTATGAGCAGGGGGCTGATGCTTATTGGATTGGGGAGCAGCAGCCTGTTTTTTGTTCTTTTTATTTGCCATACAAAGCAACGCGGAAGGTTTGCAACGTGGTTTTCAGCACATTCATTTTGCTGGCCCCGCCTTTTCGGTCGTATCGCAATATGAAGGGCAATTCGGTCATCAGGGGATCGAACCGGCGCAATTTGAGCAGCGTGTCTACCATGCACTGGAATCCCTGCTTATCCACGAAGCCTTCGCCGTAATAGTCGAACGCCTTGATAATCAGCGAAGCACGATAAGCGCGGAAGCCGCAGGTATAGTCCTTGACGCCCCTGATCGGATGCAAAATACGGAATATCAGGGCCGCGCCCACACTGAGCCAGCGGCGGCTGCGCGCAAGGCCAAGCACCCGGCTGTCGGGCCGGTACCGCGACGCGATCACGACATCGAAACCTTCGCGGATTTTCTGTACCATCGCCGGCATCAGCCCCGGATGGTGGGTGTCGTCGGCATCCATCGTAACGATTACGTCGTCGGGGCGAGCCGTGCGGGCAGCTTCCCGGAGGCCGTCGCGCAACGTAGGCCCGAGACCGCCGTTCACTTCATGGCGCAGCAAACGCAAAGCGGGCAAACCTTCGAACGCACGTACCGCCTCCGCCGTGTTGTCGCTGCTGCCGTCGTCCACCACGATCACAATGGGGAGCGGCAGCCCGCAGTCCAAAAAAACAGCCACCGTTCTTTGCAGCAGCGTGCCGATGTTTTCGGCTTCGTTAAAAGCCGGCAACACAATATATATCTCGGCGCGTGGTGGAGTCATGGCGTGTTTTTAAGCAGGTGTAGAAAAAGTTGGTTCGTTCAAATCAGGCTCAAACTTGCCGGCAAATGTAGGTGGTGTTTCGCGTAGAAATATCAGGACGTCAGGTTGAGAAGTGTAATACAGTAAAGACCCACTTAAAAATCAAACTTTTTTGATTGACGAATGCCGATTACATGATTGTCGAAATACGAATTGCCCGCGCGCCAAACATCGTCAATCGTAATTCATGTAATCGGCATTCGTCAATCAAAAACTACGACGATGCGCTTGTCTTAAGATTTACAACGCAGCCTTGATCGCCGCAGCAATGCGCCGCCCCGCCTGCCCGTCGCCGTAAGGGTTTTCGCCTTCCCAATGAGGATCGTCGTTGGCCCAGTCAAAATGCCCTGCAATATCATGCCCCACCAGCCGGGCAAAACCCGCCTCCACACCCTCCGGGCGCTCCGTGGCGCTTCGGCAAACCAATATTTTTTTCTGAAAAACGGCGCACTCTTCCTGAATGCCGCCCGAATCGCTGATGACAAACCGCGCGCGGCTCAACAGGCGCAACAATTCGGGATAAGGCAGCGGCGCAATTACCCGGACCGCCCGCAGCGACTCCCGCAGCCTTTGTACCTGCGGATTGGGATGCATGGGAAATACAAACTGTAAATCAGGGTGTTGTAAAGCCAGTGATTCAAGTTGTGATGCCAATGTATCCAGCGACGCACCGAAATTCTCCCGCCGGTGTAGGGTCACCAGCACTTCACTCCCGTAAGAATGTGGGAAATCGAATGCCCGGCAACTGTCCACGATCGTGTTGCCGGTCAATTCCACACCACCAGTAATACCTTCCGCGCTCAGATTTTTCACCGCTTGCAGCGTCGGCGCCCAATGCAACGCAGCAAGACGGCTCACCTGTTGCCGGATACCTTCTTCCGGCCAGGGGTTCCGAAGGTCATGGGTACGCAGTCCCGCTTCGATGTGCCCGAACGGTATGCTCCGGTTGTGGGCTGCCATGGCGGCGGCCAGCACGGTGTTCGTGTCGCCTTGCGCCACTACCAAGCCTGGTTTTTCGGAAATAAAAATATGTTCCAAACCAAGCAAAATATGCGCAAAAACGGCAGTCATACCCGCTTCCCTTTCGGCTGAAGCCAAACTGAAATGAGGCGGAGGCATCAGGTCAGCCACATCGCGGTAGAGATCGGGGTGCTGCCCCGTGAAGACCGTACGGTAAGGCACCTCCAGTTCGTCCAAAGCCCTTGCGACAGGCGCCATTTTGATAATTTCCGGCCGGGTGCCGTAGCAGAGAAAAACCATGTGTTTATCCATTCGTGTACATTCAAATCCTGCGTTACCTTTGCTGCCCTTTGTTTCATCCCCGTATGAAACTGACTGGTGAGCCAAATATTTGACAGGATTTACAAGATTGACATGTCCACTATGCACAAAAAACGTACCCTCGTTACCGCAGCCCTGCCCTACGCCAACGGTCCGCTCCACATCGGCCACTTGGCCGGCGCTTATTTGCCTGCCGATATTTATGTTCGGTATCTGAGATTGATGGGCAAAGATGTCGTATTCGTGTGCGGTTCCGACGAGCATGGAGCAGCCATCACCGTCAAAGCCCGCAAGGAAGGCACGACGCCCCGCGCCATCGTGGATAAATACCATACGATGCTGAAAGACACCTTTGAAAAAATCGGCATCTCGTTCGACATATACCACCGCACCTCGGAGCCGATCCACCACCAGACCTCACAGGATTTTTTCAGAAAACTCTATGAAAACCAGGAGTTTATCGAAGAAACGACCGAGCAGTATTACGACGAGTCGGTGGGGCAGTTCCTGGCCGACCGCTACATTACCGGCACCTGCCCCGTGTGTGCCAACCCGGAAGCGTATGGCGACCAGTGCGAGCGTTGCGGCTCCACGCTCAGCCCGACGGATCTGATCAATCCAAAGTCGATGCTCAGCGGCTCGGTGCCGGTGAAACGCCCGACCAAACACTGGTTTCTGCGCCTCGATCAGCACGAAACCTGGCTCCGCGAATGGATCAACACCGGCAAGGCGGACGGCAAACAACTCCACGATCCGGCGAGCTGGAAAAACCACGTGCTTGGTCAGTGCAATTCCTGGCTCGACCAGGGCCTGCAACCCCGCGCCATGACCCGCGACCTCGAATGGGGCGTGGATGTACCGCCGGAAATACCCGGGGCCGAAGGCAAAAAACTCTACGTCTGGCTCGATGCACCCATCGGCTATATCTCGGCAACCAAACAATGGGCCATCGACAACGGCAAAGACTGGGAACCTTACTGGAAAAGCGCCGACACGGCGCTGATACACTTTATCGGCAAGGACAACATCGTGTTTCACTGCCTGATCTTTCCGGCCATTCTGAAAGCGCACGGCGATTTCATTTTACCTGTGAATGTGCCTGCCAATCAGTTTCTTAACTTAGAAGGCCGCAAACTGAGCACCTCCAAAAACTGGGCAGTGTGGGTGCACGAATACTGCGCGGAATTCAAAGGACAGGAGGATGTGCTGCGGTACAATATGATCAAAAAAATGCCCGAGCAGAGCGACAGCGAGTTCACGTGGAAAGGTTTTCAGGAGACGAACAACAACGAACTGGTGAACAACTTCGCCAATTTCGTCAACCGCGTACTGGTGTTGTCGCACAAATACTACGGCGGGGTGGTGCCCGACATCGATGCCGATCTGGCATTCAAAAGCGGCTGGGAGCCCGATAAGACCGGCCAATACAACGAGGAACTGCACCTGCTGCACAAAAAATTGAAAGAACTGGGCGCAGAGATCGAACGTTTCGATTTCCGCGAAGCGCTCAGGATACTGATGGAAATTTCGAGCGCGGGCAACGCGTTGCTGCAGTTCAACGAACCGTGGAAAACCGAAAAAGAAAACCCGGAAATGGTGAAAGTAGTGATGAACCTCGGGTTGCAATACGTCGCTGCACTCTCGGTGGCTGCCCGCCCATTCCTGCCGTTTGCATCGGACAAATTGCGCAACATGCTGAATTTGAATCCCATCCAGGAAAAGGGAGACCTGCTCGACGTCCTGAATGAACTGGTGGAAGGCAACCCGGTCATTCAACCCAATCACACCCTGGGCCAGGCGGAGCATTTGTTCGGGCGGATACCTGACGAAGTGATCCAGAAACAAATTGACAAACTTGCCGCCACAGAACCTGCCTCCCCGCTACCCCTCTCCGAAGGGGGACAACCCGACACAACACCTTCATCTATCAACTACCAACCTTTGAAAGAGACAATTCAATTCGACGATTTTTCCAAAATGGACATCCGCACCGGCACCATCCTGACCGCAGAGAAAGTAGAAAAATCAAAAAAACTGTTGAAACTCAGCGTGGACCTGGGCTTCGAGACGCGCACTATTCTCTCCGGCATCGCGGAACATTTCACGCCCGAAGAAGTATTGGGCAAACAAGTCATCGTACTGGCCAACCTTTCCCCCCGCGTGATGATGGGAACGGAGTCGCAGGGCATGATTTTATTCGCAGAAGATGCGGAAGGCAAGTTGGGGTTCGTTAGCCCTACGACCGGCTGGGCGAACGGGATGGGGGTGAAATAGAAAAAAAACACCGCGTTATTGCTTCACCAATTCCACACGCCGGTTCAACAACTTACTTCTTCCACCCTTCAATCAATCGTCCGATTTTTTCCCAACTCACCAACTTGAAATTCTGCCGTTGCAACTGCCCGTCTTTGTAATTGAAACCGTCCTGTGCAGCGAACAAACCGTTCGGGTAGTTTTTGCCCAATGACACGCTTACCGCGTCTATGCCGTCGGTTTCTTCCACGCCATCCACCGTTTCGCCATCCGTTATTTTGAAACTGCCGACGTAGCGGTTCTCTCCGCCGCGCCCGAAGATGGCGTAGGAAAAATTGCCCTGCGAACTCGCCAGCAGGTAGCCGCCGCTGCCATTTATTTTGAACAACGCCAGTCCCTCCACGTCGAAGGCGATGTCGGGATTGTCTTCACCGCTCATTTTTAGCAGGGTACGCTTGTCGCTGCCGTCGGGTTCGGCGAGCATTTTCCAGATGCCCCGGTCTTCTTCGCCGACGTAAAGTATGCCGAAATCTTCATCGGCCACCATGCCTTCGGTTTGCGAATCGAAGACTATTTGCCGGGTCAGTTTCAGGTCAATTTTGTTGTCCGGTGTGGCTACCAACTCGAATTGTTGCACCGTACCGTTTTTCCCACTGGCAAATAAATAAGGTTTTTTTGTGCGTTTGCTCTGATAAAAACAAAAGCCGTACACGTCTTTGACTACGTTCGTATCCACTTTCAATGTCCCGGCGGCGATATCGGAAAGTGTTCCGTTGGTGGAGTTGATGCGAAAAAGGTCGATGGACTGGTCGCTGCGATTGGTGCAGCCCACGAGATCAATTATCTCTTTGCCGAGCGTGAAGCCGTACAACACGTCGATATTGTTGATGCGCCCGGTCGGGTAAAAGGCTTTTTCTGCGCCCTGCAGGTCGAACACGACCACGCCGCCTTTTTTATTGGTCCCGATGATGAGGCTTTTTTCGGCATCGGCTTTGTTGACCCAAATCGCCATGTCGTCGGCGGCATCGTCGTCGGCATGGGGCGAATGAACGGCCCCGGTCTCTGCGTCGGCTGTGACGAAAGCCGTGATTTCAGACTGTTTGGCAAGCGCTTCTGCGTATTCTATCGAGTCTTCGCGGGCTTCGAGTTGTTCTTCGGTTAAAGCGGCCGGTTTTGGTTGGTCAGTTTGGCAAGAAGCCCACGCAAGGCAGATCAGGGCAAAGAGAAGGTTACGTTTACGAAACTTATGAAGTTTCGCAAACGTGCTAAAAGGCAAAATGCGGTAAATGCTCATGTATGTGTTGAAATTGAAGGACTTAGGAGGTTTTGATTCAAAAATTCAGTTTTACCCCCACGCGCCCCCACCAAGAGTAGAATTCCTGTTGCTTGATGCGGTCGGGTGTGCCGAGGTAGTAGCGCAGGGGTGTATTGGTGATGTTGATGATATCCACGAAGGCATTGAGGTTGCGGGTCAGGTCGTAATTGGCTGTAAAGTCGAGGCGGAATTCCTCGTCGTAGTATTCGTCCAGATCCTTGTCGGCGCCGAGTTGGTACAGGAAAGCGTCGTGGTAGTTGGCGGTGAGGCGCACGAACAGTTTTTTGGCATCGTAAAACAAAGCGACGTTGGCCGTGTGCCGTGCCTGGCCTGGGAAAGTGATTTTTTCCTGCTCACCGCTTGGGTTCACGATTTCCACATCATCTTCGCCAAATATCACGACAGCGTCGGTATAATTGGCGGGCAAACGTTTGGGTATCAAGGCCTCCGAATAAGTGTAGGTGTAGTTGGAATAAATGCCGAAGTTGCTCAAAATACCCGGCAGGAAATCGAATTTGGCCTGCAACTGCAATTCCGCGCCATAAACGAAAGCCTTGTCGCCGTTCACAGCCTTGGTGATTTCCACCAGCCCGTAATCTTCCGGGTCGCCTTCGTGGGCGAACCGTTTGAAAAAGAGAATGAAATCGTCGATGCGTTTGTAAAACACCCCGCCTGAAATGATGCCTTTTTTCAAATAACGTTCGGCAAGAAAATCCACGTTGGTCGAGCGGGGGTACTCCAGGTCGGGGTTGCCGAATCTTACTTTGTCGCGCTCTTGTTCGCGGTAGGGCAATACGTCGTCGAAGTTGGGGCGCGAATAGGTATAGGTCAATGCAGCGCGCAGGTTGAAATTGTCGTTGAGGGCATATTTCAACTGTACTTGCGGCAACCAAAACTCGTGTGTGCGTTGATCGGTAAGGGTGTCGATACCGAGAAATTTGTTGCCGTCCGTGAGCACTTTCGCGCCGGTGTAGTCAATATCCGTCCGCTCGTAGCGCAGGCCGCCAATGAGCATCAGGCGGTTAAAATCGTGGCGCAGCATACCGTAGGCCGCATAAATCCGCTCTTTGGCTTCGTAATCTTCGCCATACGACTGCGTCTTGGTGGCGGTGCGGTCATAGATGAAATGATGCGGATAAAATTCGTAGAAATCGCGCATCAGTTCGGGCGAGGGCATATATTCCAGCAAATAACCCTGGTCGAGCAGGTTGTCGTCGCGGAAGCCGTCGTTGACGGTTGTGAGCGAGAGTTTTGGCCCGGTGTCGGGGTAAGCCAGCGGTTTTTCAAAATAAGCCCCATATTCTTCCGATTCGATGTTGCGTTCCTTGTTTTTTGCCCGGATTTTTCCTCCGAACTTGACGTAACCGCTGTTTTTTGTATTAAAAGTGTAAGGCAAAGTCAGGTTGACGCGCGGCGTGTAATTCACGTCGGTCACTTTGCGGTTTTCCCGCAGCATGTTGTCCAATTCATAATTGTCGTAATCGGTCGCATTGAAAGCATCCGACGAATCGGGGAATTCAACGATCGGATACTCGGGGTCGTCGAAGTTGAAACGCATCGCGATGGCTTTTCCGGGATTGTCGAATTCGACTTCCAGCCGGTCAGGTTCCTCTTCCTGCGCGTAAGCCGCAAAAACCTGATAATCAAGGGTTGCCCTCCTGATTTTGTGTTCCCCGCCGAGGCTCAGCGTGCTTAATTGCTGTTGTTTGACCCGTGCACGGGCGTCGTGCACAATGCTGCCGTACAGATAATAAGTATAGGAAAGCGCGTCGTCCAACTCGTAAATTTTCCGGCGGCGCGTCTCGTCGTCGGTGAAGCGGTTGTACATGGCCCTCAGGTAAATGTAGGAATTTTTACTAAACCTGTAATCGAAGGTCGGCGCCACGCTGATGCGGGTGCGGGTGATGTCGTAATGCCGGAGTTGCACCTCGCGGAATTGCACGAAATAATTGTTCACGCCCGAGTCCTGACTGCCATAGAAAGTACCTTTCACGAAGTCGTATTCGATGTTGTCGGAGCCGTAGTTGTTCTGGAAAAAACTGGAATTGAGGTTGAACCCGAAACGCCCGAAACGCTGACCGTAAGTGTATTGCAACTGATAGTTCGGTGTTTGGCGAAGGTTGTTGTAGCCGCCGGCGAGCGTGGCCCGGATGTCGGGCTTTTCGTCGGCTGCCTCTTTGGTTTTGATGTTGACCGAGCCGCCGATGCCGTCGGCGTCCATGTCGGGCGTCATTACTTTTGATACTTCGATGAAGTCAATCTGGTCGGCGGGAATGATGTCCATGCCGACGTAGCGCACGCCTCCTTGTGGGGAAGGAATTTGTTCTCCGTTGATGTTGAAATTGGTCAGTTCAGGCGGGGTGCCGCGCAATTGCACGAAACGCCCTTCGCCTTGGTCGCGCTGGAGCGTGATGCCCGGAATGCGCTGCATTACTTCGGCGGCATTCATGTCGGGAAAGGTGGCGATTTGCTCGGCGGAGACGATGTTCTTGATGCTCTCGGCTTTTTTCTGTTCGAGCATGGCGCGGATTTGCCCCTCGGCTTTGCCCGAAATTTCTACCTGCGAGAGTGCTACGCTGTTCGCTTTCAATGAAATACGAAATTCCGGCGCGTCATTTTTTTCAAAGTCGTGGCGGATCGTTTCGACGTCATAACCCAGCGCCGTTACGCGCAACGCGATGGTTTTCAGTGGAATATTTTGAATTTGAAAAAAACCGTTGGTATCTGAAACGGCGCCCAGTGTGGTATTTTCGATCAATATCGTCGCGCCGGGAAGCGGCTCGCCGCTCGCCCCGTCGCTCACCGTGCCGGAGAGGGAAAAGGTTTGGGCGAACAATCCGGCAGCGAAAAAAAGCAGTGTAAAGGTCAGGCTACATTTGAAAAAACGAGACATGGGCTGATATGTGAGAACGCAGAGTCACGGAGACACAGAGAGTCATAATCTCTGTACCTCCGTGACTCTGCGTTCAAAGAAAAGATTACTGCCCAATCACCAATTTCTGCACGTACACATCCCTGCCTTGCAGCGCCTGAATGTAGTAAGTGCCGGTGGGCAGGTTGCCGGTTTGGAACACGAGATTTTTGCCCCACGAAGACAGCATGGTTTTCAACAAACGCCCTTGCAGGTCGAACAGGCGAACGGTAGCAGCATCGTCCGATTCCAGTTCGAGGTTGATGTTGCCGGACAGCGCGGGGTTGGGATAGACTTTCAGGCTCTTAGCTGAGGGACTGAAAAGGTCATTGACAGAAGTGGATTGTGAGGAGTAGTAAACCACGAGGCGCGGGCGGCGTTCGGGATGGTTCTGGCCGTCGCCGCCGTCCTCCGGGTCCGAAATATTCTCGTAAGACTCGAACTCACGGGCATTTTCCACATCGCTAACGCCTTGATTTTCGCCCTCTAAAATAAAGGCAATGGCGTTACCTGCCGTCCAGCCGCCGCGATTCACGACTTCCTGCACAAGATCTTTCAAGTCGGGGGTTTGGCGTTTTTCCCAGAGTTCCCATTCTTCAGCGACCTCCCAGAGCAGTTTTGCGGTTGTGCGCGGGCGGGCCGTGATGAGCGCTTCTTCGGTGAAGGTCTGGGCATTGTCGGAGGCTTCGGCGCTGATGTTGATGCGCGCCACATCGTCGGCAGATTTGCCTTCGTGCGACCAGATTTGGATAAAGGCCGAGTCAATCACAGCGCCTTTTGGAATGAAGATATTGCGAAAACGCAGGCCGGTGATAGCCACGTTCTGGTCTTCCGGTGCGCCTTCCCAACCGGCGTCAAGGTCGTCGTCGAAGAGTGAATCCATCTCATCGTTGAGTTGCTCGGCATCGTCGGACGAGGCTTCAAAAGTCACGCTGTCTTCCGTGATGGTATCTGTAACGGCGATGGGCACTTCAAAACGGGCATTGTCAACAGAATAATAGATAACTAATTCGGGGCGGCGCTCGGGGTGATTCTGGCCGTCGCCGCCGTCTTCCGGGTCAGAGATATTTTCGAACGATTCGAATTCGCGGGCGTTTTCCACGTCGCTCACGCCCTGGTTTTCGCCCAGCAGGAACAGGCCAAGCGCGTTGCCGGGCGCCCACCCGCTGCGGTTGACGATTTCCTGCACGATGTTTTTCAAATCCGGGGTACGATAAGGTTCCCAGAGTTCCCACGCTTCGGCAATTTCCCAAAGCAGCGTGGAGGTTGTGCGCGGGCGGGCAGTTATCAGGGCATCATCGGTGAAGGTTTGCGCATCGTCGTTGGCTTCTCCGGCGATTGTAATTTTGGCTACGTCGTCGGCAGATTTGCCTTCATGCGAATGAATGATGAGGAAAGCCGAATCGATCACTGCGCCCTGCGGAATGTAAATATTGCGAAAACGGAGGCCAACGGATACTACATGCTGGTCTTCAGGCGCGCCTTCCCAGCCGGCATCGAGGTCGTCGTCGTACAGGCCGTCTATTTCATCATCGATTTGCTCGGCATCGTCGGTGGAGGCGGCAAAGATGACGCTGTCTTCTTCAATGGTGTCGGTAACTGCGATGAAGGTGTGGAATTCAAAATTTTGCGCGTAAGAAACGCTTTGCAAAAGGCTAAAAAACGCTATTAGAAACAGGTAGTAAGTTTTGTTCATGTTCGAATTGTTTTTTGAATAAAAGCAGGTGTGGATATTCGGGCAAAAGTATCGGTGGAGCATTGGATGGAATGAGTGAAGCAGTTTAAGTAATGTTTAAGTCTGCCCACATCAAAACCAACTCCGCCGTTGTTACCCCTTGAGCATTCAAGCGGGTTACCTATTTTTGCACCGATGACCAACGAGCAGTTCAAAGACTTCGCCCCCAGCATCCCGACCGCGCCCGGCATTTACAAATACATCGACGCGGAGGGTGTTATCCTTTATGTGGGCAAGGCAAAAAATTTGCGCAACCGCCTCTCGTCCTATTTTGGCGAAAAGACCTACCAACTCGCCAAAACGAAAGTGCTGGTGCGCCATGCCCACCACATTGAGTTTACCATTGTGGAGACGGAAACCGACGCGCTGCTGCTCGAAAACTCGCTCATCAAAAAACACCAGCCGCGCTACAACGTGATGCTGAAAGACGAGAAATCGCCGCTCGTCTACATCTGCATCAAACGCGAGCGTTTTCCGCGCGTGTTTCTGACCCGCAAACCCGTCAAGGACGGCTCCACTTATTTTGGCCCCTACCTGCAAAAATTCCGCGTGGAGCAGGTAGCCGAACTGATCCGCAAACTCTTTCAACTCCGCACCTGCACACTCCATTTGTCGCAGGAAAACATTGACAAACAGAAGTTTAAACCCTGCCTCGAATACCATATCAAGAACTGCGCGGCGCCCTGCGTGGGGCTGGAAACGGAAGAGGACTACAACCGCAAGATCGAGCAGATCAAAAACATCCTGAAAGGCAATTTTGCGGCGGTGAAAAACCACCTGAAGGAAGAGATGCAGCGTGCGGCGGAAAATCTCCAGTTCGAGCAGGCGCAACTGCTCAAAGAAAAACTCAGTCTCTTCGAGGACTACCAGGGCCGCAGCACCGTGGTGAGTCCCAACATCCGCGACGTGGACGTGTTTGCTATTGCCGACGACGAAAAAGAAGCGTTTGTCAACTACCTGAAAGTGGTGAACGGTGCGGTCATCCACACCTACACGCTTACACTGACAAAGAATCTGGACGAAGACAAAGAGACGCTGCTCGTGTACGCCATTCAGGCACTGCGGGAAAGGTTCAACAGTGTTACGCAGGAGATCATCGTGCCGTTTCCGGTTGTTTTGCCTGAAAACGAAGAAGTTGTACAACGGACTTCCAAGTCCGTTGGGCCACACGCGGCAGCGACGGATTTGGAAATCCGTCGTACGATAGTCACCGTCCCGAAAATCGGCGACAAGAAAAAACTGCTCGAACTCTCGGAGAAAAACGTGCAGTACCACCTGTTGCAAAAGAAAAAACAGGAAGCCTCCCAGACCGGCAAACAAACCTCAGCCGAACGCATCCTCCGCACCCTGCAGGCCGATCTGCACATGGAGGAGGTACCGCTCTGGCTCGAATGCTTTGATAACTCCAACCTGCAGGGCAGCAATCCCGTGTCGAGTTGTGTGGTGTTCAAAAACGCCAAACCTTCCAAACGCGACTACCGCCACTACAATGTGAAATCGGTGGAAGGCCCCAACGACTTTGCCTCGATGGAAGAGGTCGTGTACCGCCGCTACAAACGCCTTTTAGCCGAAGGTCAGGGCCTGCCCCAACTCGTCATCATCGACGGCGGAAAAGGCCAACTCAGCGCAGCCATGAAAAGCCTGCGTTCACTCGACCTCGAAGGCAAAATGACCGTCGTGGGTATCGCCAAGCGCCTCGAAGAGATATTTTTCCCCGACGACCCCGTGCCGGCGCTCATCAACAAAAAATCGGAGTCGCTCAAACTCATCCAGCAGGCGCGCAACGAAGCGCACCGCTTCGGCATCACGTTCCACCGCAACCAGCGCAGCAAAAATTTTATCAAAACCGAACTGACCGAAATCCCCGGCATCGGGGCGAAAACGGCGGAGAAGCTGTTGCAGCATTTTGGCTCGACGGCGCGGCTGCGGGCGGCGGAAGCGGCGGAGGTAGAGAAAGTGGTGGGGAAAGCGGCGGCGGGGAAGGTGGCGGGGTATTTTGCAGAAATGGCGGGCGGGGAAGAACAAAATGCAGATGCGCAACCTGAATCATGAGCCGGGGCTTCAATGGGTGACTTGGATTTCCCGCTGATTAACGCAGAAAAATTTCGCTGATTTGCGCAGATTTATACATATCTCAGCGTTGATCTGCGGGATTTTTCTGCGAGTATCAGCGGGAAACCTGTACAAAATGAAATACTTACTTTCTTGTTGTTTTCTTCTGCTTTTCGGCTACGCCTGCACTTCGCCGAGCCAACCGACCATATCCGAACAGCAAACCGAGCCTGCCGATACTATTCACAGATTACCTTGTGAAAACCAGGATTGGGCATCAGATGACACACTTTTTCGTTCGACAGCGCCTTCATTTTTCCTTACTATCATACCACATATGGGGTTTTTCTCAAAAAATCAAACTGAAAAGCCGTTGATTCACCTTACCTGAAACGTCCGCATTCCACCCACATAATATACAATACATGAAAATAAATTTTCGTAATCTTCTGATATTCATTGGCTTAGTATTTTTATCAGCATGCGAAAACGCCCCCTGCGAAGACCGCGAGTATCAGCCCCTAAATGAAGTCGTCGCCGATCACATCCCCTACACCCAGGGCCAGATCGTGAAATTCAAAACCAGCGCCGGCGACAGTTTTAACGCAACGGCAGAGCGCCTGCGCGAGGTAAACCGCCCGGACGCCCCGTTGATTTGCCAGGACTACCTGTACGTCACCCTGAAAACCGGCGGAAATTTGTTTGTGGAATACGTTGAGCGGGGATCGGTGGAGAAAGACAGCATTCTGCAGGTAAGCATCTATACCCTTCGAACCAACTCGGGAAGCGGCGCCCAAATTGCCGTTTCGGACGACGGTGCGATGCGATGCATTTTCCCCCATACCACATCCGTTCAACACGCCGCTATCGACATCGACGGCAAAACCTATGAGCAGGTACTGGAGATCAATTTCGACGTCAACGACATACCGACGGATGTTGATCTGACTCGTTTGTTTTATAATAAAGCGTATGGAATTATACAGTACACGACTTATAGCGGCGTGACGGTGACTCTGTTGGATTGAGCCGCACCGCCTCCACATGAATTATTCTCTTTCTGTCCGGCATAGCCTCATTGAGAAAGATTGGTTCCACCCACAAGAGCAAACTGCGCCAGTTCCGGGCGGGCCATCAGCCGTTTCAAAAGTCCCAATGTGGCTCCTGTAACTGTCTGCGTGTGTAGCATTCGAATTGAGCGGGTTGGAGACCAAGATAGAAGCAAAGGAAATTCAACACGTCTTTTTTCAGGTAAGGCAGTCGGACGACTTCTTTTTTCACCATATCCTTCCCGTAATATTTCATCATAGCCACAAAATCGTCCCAAACGCCATAGTTCAACACCTTGTCCATGACGTATAATTTGTCGTTTTCAAAGTCCAAAGTGGTCACATCGGTGTCCCAAAAAACACGAGGCGAGATAGCCGGTCGAACTTGTGCTGAAATCATAATTGGTTGATTTTATTCACAAAATTATACTTTTTTATCGAAAGCCACTCAATAAATCGTGCCTACTTTCACCCCACCTGAAACGTCCGCATACTGATCCCGCCCAGTGTCACTTCTTCATACGCCTGCACAATTTCCTCCTTTTCACCGGCCAGACCGAGGCTGTACAACATTGGGATATAGTGATCCGTCGTCGGCACAGAAAGTTTGCCGGCCTCGCCTGCTTGTTCGTAGGTCACGAGGCTCTGGAAGTCGCGCCCGGCGATTTTTTCCCCGGCCCAGGCATCGAATTCCACCGCCCAGTCGTAGGGCCGGGTGTCGCCGGTGCGCAGGCGTTCCATGCTCAGGCGCAGGTTGTGCACGATATTGCCGCTGCCGATGATGAGCACACCTTTTTCGCGCAGGGTTGTGAGTTGCTTTGCGAGGTCGAGGTGGTATTGCAGGGGCTGGTAATAATCGATGCTCATCTGGAACACCGGCACATCGGCTGCCGGGAACAGGTGCATCAGGATCGTCCAGGCGCCGTGGTCGAGGCCCCAGTCGTCGGTTTCGTGGATCAGGGCGGAGAGCGCCGCTGTTTCTTTCGCCAGTTCGGGCGAGCCGGGCGCGGGGTACTGCGCGTCGAACAAGGCCTGCGGAAAACCGCCAAAGTCGTGGATGGTCTCGGGCTTGGGCGCCACGTTCACATAACTGCCGCGTGTCAGCCAGTGCGCCGACACCACAAGAATCGCTGCGGGCTTTTTACCTTCCTCTTTGAATTGTTCGCCCAGCTTTTTCAGACTGCGCGTGAACGCGTTGTCTTCCAGCGCATTCATCGGGCTGCCGTGCCCGACGAAAAGCACGGGCATTTTACCCGCTGTAGCCTTGGCGAAGGCGGGTTGTTCTATAACTTTGGGAAAATCCTGAAGTTTCATCTTACAAGCGGCGAATGGCAGGATCGCCATTGATTTCAGAAAAGTAACTCTGTCCATCATGCGGCATTTAATTTTGATGTCGCAAATTTAAGCATTAAAACATCTAAATTCCAAAAGAGTTTTAACTTACTCGGACGACTTTTTTTCCCGGTTCCACAGTTCATGCAGTTCGAGGGTGAACATCAGATTGTAATTGCTCCCGGCGAGACTGAGCTTGTCGAGATAAGAATTGTCGACGGGCCTCCAGGTTGAATTAATGGAAACAATGAGTGGCCGGAAGCGTATCCCCATGGAAATGCCGACTTCGACAAATCTGAACGGCATGTCTTCTTCGATAGCCTGAATCAGCAACAACTCGTCGGCAGGGGTATTATTGATGTTCACCGTGCCGGCATCGTATTCCAGCCACAGTTGACGGATTGCCATGCCGAACCGGAAGCCCTCCGTTTGCAAAACAAATCCGGGTTGTAAAAACCAACGCCTGATTTCGAGCCTCGAATCGGCTGTCTGGTTTTCCTCTTCCAGGCTGTACCAGTTTTCAATATTGCCCCCGCCATATCCGGCGATCAGGTGGCACGACAAAGGCTTTTTTGCTAAATAAACGCCCGCGCCTCCTTCATGCAGGTATCCCTGCGTCAATCCGGGGGACGTGTGTTCAAAATGCAGATAGTTGTACATCAGAGCCGTATGGCGAAAGGGGCTGAAAGCAGCCTGCGCTTCCCAACCGCCAAACCTGCTGGTTGCTATGCTCGCCAGCGCATCATAGCGATTGTGGAGAGCGGGAATGGGCATGTTGTTCGGGACGTAGTAGTAATGCTGGTGGGAGCAGCCATTGAAAGCCGGCAGCGATACAAGCAGAGCAATCACGGTGCAAATATTCTTCATGGCAGGTCGGTTAATGCGGACAAATTTCGTCGAAATCGCTCAATTTATCTGCTCAATAATGGCCGAAGACCATCCTTGTCACCGTTTTTTCTGCTTTCGCTGCGGCGTATCCTTCCAGCGCCAGAGTTCGTAGAGATCGACCGTGACCATAAAACTGCGATTGTCGGTCTTGAAAAACATATCGCGGTAGTCGTAACTGTTGTCAAAAATATTAACCGAATTGTAGCTGAAAGTGAACGGCCGGACGCGGAACCCCAGGGTCAGGCCAAATTCTCCGAAACTGAAGGGCGTTTTTTGTTCGATGTCCCGCAACACGTTCAGTCTTTCCTGACTGATGGCCTGCACATCGGACGAGCCTTTGTAATAGTGCAGCCAAACCTGGCGATACGCCATGCCGAAACGTATGCCCCGCGTTTGCAGTACAAAACCGGGCTGAATGGACCACTGCTCGAATTCAAGCCGCGATTTCAGGTCTTCACCGCTGCTGCTTCCCGGATCGGGCCCGTACGTGTTTTCGGCAAACCCCTTGCCGTAAGCGCCCAAAAGGTGAAAAGACCAGGGAAACTCGCCATAATAACCGCCCAGACCTCCTTCCGACAATTGTCCGCGCCCCCCTATGCCGTCAGGATACATTACCTGGGGGAGGTTCATGAAGTGGTACATCATCGCTGTGTACTTCAAAGGGCTGTACACGCCCTGGAATTCTATGGCCTGCAAGTCGCAGGCGGCGACGCTGATCAATGCGTCATGTTGCTTGTAAATGGCCGGCATCACCATGTTGACCGGCGTATAATAGTTAGAATTGTAGGATCGGCAGCTGTTCAACAGGAGCAGCAGGCAAAACGGCACGAACAGGCAGGTCCCTTTTTTCATGATCTAAAGGTGGGTTGTTTCCGGCAAATTTCGATTTCCTGACGTTGCCGTTGAGAGCAAATGTTAAAGTTTTTAAAGACTACGACATTTGTCGTAAATAAATTTGCAACTACGACAACTGTCGTACACCTTTGTCCCTGAAAATAATACTCGCTATCGATGGCTAAACAAACATCCTACCAGCCTACCGGGGCCGAATTCGAAATCCTGAAGGTCGTATGGGAACTCGAACCCGCCACCGTACGCACCATTCACGAACGTATCGCTGCCGAAAAAAATGTGGGTTATACGACCGTGCTCAAACAAGTTCAACGCTTAACGGAAAAAGGCGTACTGGAAAAGGAAATCCTCGAAGGTACACACCTCTACCGTGCTGCCGTACATGAAGCCGATGTCAAGCAGGGTTTGGTGGACAAAGTGCTGCACGGAGCGTTCGGCGGCTCGGCGCTGCAAATGGTCATGCACGCGCTTGGCAACCGGAAAGCCTCGCCCGAAGAATTGCAGGAACTTAAAAACTGGCTCGACAATCAAATATCCGACAAATGATGACTCCCGATTCATTCGTTCTGATCGCCCGGGCGCTCGGCTTCGCTGTCGCGCATTCACTCTGGCAAATCGCCCTTGTCTGGATTATTTTCAAGGCAATAACGCCGCTGTTGCGGCATCGGAACAATGCGGTTTACTTGCTCGCACTGACTTGCATGCTCATATCGGTCGTCTGGGCGACGGCAACTTTTTCAATAGAATACGAACGCCTTTCCGGGGAAACGGCATCCATTGCGCAGCAACAAGCCTTGATTACTACACCTGGGCTTGTAATCAACGACCAGGTGTTCAATACTACCGACGCTACAAACCAAAACCTTTTCGTATGGGTGAATTTCCGGCTCGAACGCCATGCTGCCCTGGTCGGATGGACATGGCTCCTATGCGCTTCCGTGTTGTGGTTGCGACTGCTGGGCGGTTGGTGGCTGGCGCAACGCCTGAAGCGACAAGGCGTGTCATCGCCCGACGAAGCGTTTCAGCATTTATGCAACGGTTGGGCCGCACGATTGAATATCAGCAAAACAATTCGCCTGCTGGAATCGACCCGCATATCCGAACCCCTGACACTCGGATTCTGGAAGCCGCTCATTTTATTTCCGGTGGGGATGCTTGCTCATCTTTCGCCAGCCCAGGTGGAAGCCTTGTTGTTGCACGAACTGGCGCACATCCGCCGCCACGACTACCTCGCAAATCTCATTCAACTCGCATTGGAGGTCTGTTTTTTCTATCACCCCTTGTTTTGGCTGCTCTCCCGGGAAGCGCGCACCCGCCGCGAGTATTGTTGCGACGATGTTGTGTTGCAACGCACTTCCAACCCCTTGCTGTATGCTAAAACCCTGACCGACCTGCAATTGTCATTCGTTCACAATCAAAACCAATTCGCCATGACTGCTACCGGAAAAAGACATTTCACCGAAAGAATCCTGCGCATCGCGGGCATTACGCCGCAACGTTCGCTGCGCTCCAACTGGTTGTTGTTTTTACTCCTGCCGCTGTTCGCAGCGCTCAGCGCGTGGTGGCCTGTTCCGCAAACATCTCTCCCGGGCGAAACACCTGAAATCGTTTCATTCGATATTGCCGTGCCGGTCAGGAATATTGAAAAAAAGGCTTCCGGAGCAGCGCCTTCATTGCCAGAACCAGCGGGCAGGGCGCAGGCAGCCGGCGACACCATCGTACCGGGCGCTTCGTACGTAGTGGCTGCGGCTCCGTTGAAAATGAACGTATTCTACATCGGCGTGGACAATCCGCTCCGGGTTGCCGCTTCGGGCATTCCTGCCGCCGAATTGTCGCCGCGACTTGTCGGAGCAGGTACTCTGACGGGCAGCAACGGTGAATATGTTGTGCGAGTCTCACAACCGGGTGAGGTATTCATTCGGGTTTACCATGTCCAGGGGCAAAAAGAGACATTGCTCAGCGAACAAACCTATCGGGTGAAACGTATTCCGGATCCGACACCGAAACTTGGCGGGCAATTCACCAGTACCAGTCGTATTTCACTGAAAACGCTCAAGGAAATGCCCGGCATTGAAGCCGTTTTGGAGAATTTTCTTTTTGATGCCACATGCGAAGTCATTGGCTACGATTTGACCGTACTGCCCAAAAAGGGAGACCCCATCGCATTGAACGTAACAGGCGGCCAATTTCCGCCCCGTGCCGTCCAGTTGTTCAACAGCCTCGACAGCCTGGGAGGCGCTGTATTTATGGACGATATTAAAATCAAATGCCCCGGCGACGCTTCGCCGCGCAACGTGGGCGGGTTGGCGTTTAAGATCGGGAGCACTGAGTAAGCCCGACATATCAGAAATCCTATTTTTTCAAAAAAATAGGATTTCTTGGCATTGAATTAACTTAACTTATTGAAGGTAAATATCTTATATCAGCCTTTCCGTTCTCTCTTTTCTTTTTTTCCCATTTTAGCAAACTCCAATGTCAGCATCAGATTCATGGTGAAACGGGAATAATTCAATCCCGCAGCATCGGGAAAAACGGAAGTAAGATTGACCGACACCACGCAGGGCGAAAGCAGGATGCCTCCCGACAAGCCCAATTCCGGCATAAAAAACGGCGCCTCTTCTTCGATTTTGCGAATCGCCGATAGCTCGGATTCGTCGATATCGAACGATGATTCGCCTTTGGGATAGGAAATACGGGACAAGCGCAACGCGAGTCCGCAGCGAAAAAATTTATCCTCGTACATCAGTCCCGGCTGCAAAAAATACCGCCGCACCGTAAAACGGGAAAAATTATCGGTGCCGTAGTAGTTGTAGAGATTTCCCTGTCCTGCTCCGGCAAAAATGCTTGCCGAGCCGCGTTCCAGCGTGTGATAAGCACCGATGCCCAATTCGAGAAACCTGTAACTGGCGCCTATTTCCTCATTGCTGCGTACGCTGCCTGAACCGGTTGCAAAACCGTTTATCATCACTGCGCCATATTGCATCGGGCTGTAAACACCCTGAACCTCGACTGCAAAAAAATCGCTGCCCCAACCCATTCCGGCGCTCGCATTCACATCATTTTTTTTAATCAAAACCGGGTTGTGAATGGTATTCGGCGTGTAATAGTAGTGCTGCGCCAGCGACGGCTCCACGAATACCGCCAGCATAACCGGGAACAGAAAAGTTGATTGCAGTTTCATTTCGGAAGGATGAATGCGCTCAAAAAAAGAGGGTGTCTCGTAAGTCATTGGACATTGAAAATTGGGCATTGGGTATTGGACATTTTATACTTTAAAATTTTAAATTTATAAATGTCCAATACCCAATGCCCAATGTCCAATTTTCAAGTACTTATGCGACACCCTCCTCAGACAATCGGGCCCCTTACTGCTTGAATGGATTGGAGAACTTTGTATCCGCGCTCACCTGATTATCTGTAAGCGTGTGCAGGAAGGTAATCAGCGCCTGTTTGTCCGAATCGGACAGGTTGAGACGCAGGGGCGAACCGTTCACTATTAAGTTCTCGTGCAGGTTCGGGTGGGCCTGGATGCCGGAATTATAAAATTCCACCACTTCTTCGAGGGTATTGAAACGTCCGTCGTGCATGTAGGGCGCCGTTACGGCGATATTGCGCAACGTCGGTATCTTAAATGTGCCTTCGTCCTGCTGGAGACCCGTGATAGGACCAACGCCGCGGTCGTTGGGATCGGTAGCGGCGCTCAGGCCGTTGTTTGCATTGAACAGCATCGGCCGACCCATGATCGGGCTGTGGCAGGATGCGCAGTTGTTCTGATACAGTTGCAAACCCCTGTTTTGCTGGGAAGAAAACCCGCCGAAATTGTTGTAACTGGCCGAGCCGATATAGGCGTTTACTTTGCTTGCCTCCTCATCGAACTTGCTCTGGTACGAACCCATGGCATTCACGAAGTTGGAAATGGATTCTTTCACCCGGTCGGCGGTCACATAGTCGTCGCCGAATGCTTTTTTAAACAGCGGGGAATAGTAGGGCTGCGTCTGCACGGCAGCCACCACTTCGTCCATGTGCATATCCATTTCTCTTTCGTTGGTGAGCGAGCCCTGGCTTTGCTCGGCAGCCGTCTCGGCGCGATTGTCCCAGAAGAAGCGAATTGCCTGAGAGCCGTTCAGGTCGGTGCCGTAATAAGCGGAGAAATTGGATACGGAAGCCAATGCAATCGAGTTGCGGGCTGTGGAGCGGTCGTACACCCCCCGGCTGAACGCTACGTCGTCGCCAAACCCAAGTTCCTGTTTGTGACAGCTGGCGCAGGCAATCGTGCCGTCTTTCGAGAGTTTCGTGTCATAAAAAAGCACACGCCCCAACACCGCTTTATCGCGTTCGACCGGACGGGGGAAAAGCCCGGCGCTGCGCAGGTGGTTGGGAAAATTCACGGTGTAGTCATCGGGCAGATCCGGCAGGTTGAGGTATTGCGATAGTGTTTCAAACTCTTCCGGAGAGTAATAATGATAATCAAAATCGGCTTTTTTGTTGCAGGCGACAACCAGCAACAATGCGCCGAACAGCGCGAGTGAGGTCCCGATTTTTTTCATGATTTCATGTTTTTTTGTAATGGGTGAAAGAATGATTTGTGCATATTGTCTGGTAAAATTTCTTAAAGACAAATATCAACTCTTTTGCGCTGTTTGTCAAAATGTTTTTGCCAACTTCAAAATTCTTTTTCCTGAATATGGCGCACTGCAAAAGACTTGCTAAAGTTACATCCATTCGCAAATGTCATGCTTTTGTCAACAACTACTTTACGAAAGTTTTAACAATGGTTAAGACGCTTAACAGTTTCGAGGGGTTGGGTTTAACTAAATTTAATGTTTAGTGTTTCAGGGTTGCAGGGTTTCAAGGTTCGTCATTTGTTCGAGCAACCTTGAAACCTTGAAACCCTGCAACCCTGAAACCTCAACTATTCAACCACTTTAAACGTCGTTCGCCGGTTGGCCTGGTGTTGGGTTTCGGTACAACGCGTACAGGCGCATTCGTCGGCGGGTTGGGTTTCCCCATAGCCGACTGCCGACAATCGCCCTGCGTCGATGCCGCTGGAAATCAGGTAATTGACGGCACTTTGGGCGCGTTTTTGCGACAGGTCCTCGTTGTAATTGTCATTGCCCCGGCAGTCGGTATGACTACCCAATTGAATACGGATCGAGGGGTTTTGTTTCAGTACTTCCGCCAGGCGATTGAGCGTCGGCTCGGCATCGGGGCGGATGTCCCACTTGTCGTAGTCGTAGTAAATATTCTCCAATACGATTTCACGGTTGCGGTAGATCTTATCCAGCACAATCTCAATTTCGAAGGTCTGCACCGGATTCGCCGGATCTTTGGCGATGCCTTTGGTGCTGAACCTGGCGCCGTTGGAAAGGTAACCTTCCAGGGAGGCTAAGAAATTGTAATCCATATTCTCTGCCAGTTCCATTTTGAAATACCCGTCCTCTTTAACGGTGAACGGTTGCTTTTTGCTGCCAAATTCCGCCTGCACGGTTGCCCCCGCCAGGGGTTTTCGGCCCAATACCTTGCTGTTCGGATTGTTGGGGTCGGCAAAAATTTTCTCCAGCACATAACCTTCGAGGATCATTTTGTATGCCAGGGGCTTCGTCGAAGCGGTATCCGTTTTGGGCGGTTTGGGCGGCGGCACCCGCTGCTCGAAGCGATAAATGTCGTCGCCCCGGCTGCCCGGGCGGTTGGAGGTGTAAAAACCTGCTTTGATCAGATCGCCGGGTTTGGAAGGCTTTTCGCCGTTGGCTGCCTGTTGTTTGCGGTCTACGATAAAGCCAAAATCATCGGCGCCGCTGTTGACGGGCGATTTCACATTGATGGGTGGCGCCCAGGCATTGCGCTCGGATTTGTATGTCCGGAAAATATCATAGCCGCCCATACCCGGCAGCCCGTCGGAAGCGAAATAAAGCGTGTCGGCATCGAGGGTCGGGAATGCTTCGTTGCCGGTCGTATTAAGGTTGCGGCTGAGCAATTTGGGGTCGTCCCAGCCGGTCTCTGCATTTTTGTTGCGCTGCACCGAATACAGGTCGTAACCGCCCCAGCCTTCCGGGTCATTGCAGGCGTAGTACAGCGTGTTGCCGTCGGCGCTCAATGCCGGGTGGACGTAATTGATTTTTTCTTTTTGAAAGGGAAGGGGTTGGGGTTCGCTCCAGCCGCCGTCGGCGACATTTTTTTCCGAAACATAAATTTTGCAAAACGCGTCATCCCCTTTATAAGCGCCTTTCACACGCACGAAAAAGGTTTCGCTACCTGTCTTGTTGAAACAGGGCGTACCTTCGTTGTCGTTGGTATTCAGCACATTGTCGAATACCTGGGCGCTGGCGCCGTCGGGTTCTACAATGAATATGTCCATGAACTTATGCCCGGTCCAGTTATACGGGTCTTCACTTTTGCTCATGGCCCTGTCGCTGGTGAACACCAGCCGGCCGTCGTGAAAAAACACCGGCGCAAAGTCGTTTTGCGGACTGTTGAAAGCCGCAGTTTCTACTTTCCAGCCGTTTGTCGGCATTTCTTTCAGCCAACCTTCGGCCACGTTGCAGGCGGTAATCTCCTTGCGGTATTCGTAGGGCGAGCCGATCTCGATGCCGAGGTTTTTGAAAGCATCGCGGGCAGCCGGATAACGTTCGAGTTTTTTGAGCGCGTAGGCGTATCCCTTCAAAGCCTCGGCGCCATAGTTGTTGTCGTAGGCTTTTTTGTACCAGTCGAGCGACTTTTCATCCTGCCCCGTCTGGCGGTACGATTCGGCGAGTTCGTAAGCCAATTTGCCCTTTTCTGCGCGGGTTTTGGCCTTGTTGTATTCTTTTTCGAGCATCGGCGCCGCTACGGCGTATTGTTTCCGGTCGTAGGCGGTGGGGCCGTCTTTGATTTTAATGGTGTAGGTGCAAGCGGTGAACAGTAGCAGTAGCAGTAGTAGGTTTACCCGCCGAAGCCTTGACGAAGGCGGGAGCAGGTTTACCCGCCGAAGCCTTCCCGCCTTCATCAAGATTTCGGCAGGTGAAAGCGAAGGCGGGAGCAGTGGCAGTTTTGTGTTCATGCCGTGTGATATTTGTTTTGGTAAATATAGTGGTGAAACAATGAACGAAAGCGTTGCCTTGCAGGATATTTTTTGATACCCTGCGACATTTCCTGCGTCGCAAACCGGTGAAGCGTGCGTTTCAAAACAGTTAACGAATCGGAAGTTCGCTTTTTGTACGATTTTCGCAACACCATCGTTTGATGTGAACTCCTCATTTTTCAATCCGCTGTTTCATTTTCCCATTTATGAAAAAATCAAAATCGCTGGTTCTGCTGATTGCCGGTTTGTTGTTGACCACTCCGGTTTTTGCACAACAAGGCAAACCCAAAACCGACCAAAAACCCAAAGCCGATTTGCAGGAAAAATCAGGCGAAAAAACCAAAACGCCGGCGCCTGCCGCAACCGCGACCGGCCAGAAAACCAAAACTTCGCAGGCAGTCGCAGAAGAAGCCGAAGTGCTCGACATCGAAGCCTACCAATCCAAACCCATCGACACCACCCTGGGCTTGGCGGTCATTGGTTTTGGCTCTTGCAACAAGATTACCATGCCCCAACTCTGGGCCGATGTGAATGCCAATAACCCCAATCTGTGGGTCTGGCTCGGCGACATTATCTACGCCGACACCTCTGATATGAAGGCGCTCGCTGCCCACTACAAACGCCTGAAAACCAACCCCGAATACAAAAAATTGCGCTCCAAAGCGCAGGTTATCGGCGTCTACGACGACCACGACTACGGCATCAACGACGGTTGCAAAGACTACCCGATGAAAAAAGGCGCCAAAAAGTGCCTCATGGATTTCCTCGACGTGCCGATGAACAGCCCCGTACGCAAACGCGAAGGCGCTTACTCCTCCTACACGTTCGGCACCGGCAGCCAACGTATTAAGGTGATCGTGATGGATACGCGCTACTTTCGCGATCCGCTCGAACCCGACCCGACCAAACAGCGCCGTTACATCCCCAATACCACCGGCAATGTGCTCGGCGAGGCACAGTGGAAATGGCTCGAAAAGGAACTCCGTACCAGCCAGGCCAACCTCAACATCCTTTGCTCGAGCGTACAAGTGCTTTCAGACGAGCACGGACACGAAAAATGGGGCAATTTCCCCAATGAACGCAAACGCCTGCTCAGCCTGATCGCCCATACCAAACCCAAAAACCTGCTCATCCTCTCCGGCGACCGCCACATGACGGAAGTGTCGAAAATGGAAATGCAGGGCCTCCCCTATCCGCTGTACGACTTTACTTCCAGCGGCATGACCCACATCCGCAGCGGCAACAGTGAGCCGAATAAATACCGCGTGGGCCAAATGATCGTAAAAAAGAATTTCGGCATCCTGAAAATATACTGGGTCAACGACAAACCCGTGGTGACCATGCAGGCGCGCGGGCCGAAGAATGAATTGTACCAGGAGATTGTGGTGAAGTATTAGGGGAATGAAAAAGCGCGGGAGGGGGCTGAAATTGATTTTTTTGCAAAAAAATCAATTTCAGCCCCCTCCCGCGCNNCTCCCGCGCTTTTTCATTTACAGGAAAGGGTTGATCCTGTAAATCTTGTAAATCCTGTCGAAAATATTTGTGTATGACCTGTCGCGTGATTCGAAAGAGAGCGCCAAATTTGACAACTTTTGAAAAGTTGTCAAATTTACACGTTGTCGAAAAATCCTGTAAACCCTGTCGAAAACCTAACTTTCATCTTTGTCAGAATGAAATGCAAAACGATGACCAACGAATCTAAAACAAAACCGGATATCGCTCTCCCCGCCGACGTCAAAACCCTGATCGACGCTTTCTACGCCAAAGTGCAGGCCGACGATGTGATCGGCTACATTTTCAACGACATCGCACATGTAGACTGGCCGAAGCACCTGCCCGTGATGTACGCTTTCTGGGAATTTCTATTATTGGGTAATGCAGACGGGTACAAAGGCAATCCGATCCAGAAACATTTCGATCTGCACCAAAAACACCCGCTCAAAGCCGAACACTTCGACCGCTGGGTGGCGCTGTTCCAGTCGACCGTCGATGAACACTTTGCCGGTCCGGTGGCAGAGAATGCCAAATTTCGCGGCTACGCCATCGCCGAAACCTGGAAACCGAAGTTTGACGGGGCGTTTGCGGTGCGGTAGTTAAGAGTCATTGATGTCATTATAAAAACATGAGTCCTGGATTTTTAAACCTGGGATTGCAATCATTGCATACATGAGAAACGAACCGGTTCAAGCGATTAACGGTTTAATGCCGAAAGGCGAATACATGAAATACGAAATACGAAGTTTTCCACGCGTACCCACTCAACCCGGGAACAGCGATATACATCGTCAATCGTATTTCATGTATTCGCCTTTCGGCATTCATAATAGAACGGCGCCGGCGTTTTACTCAATTACTCCTAATTACCCCTAATTCTTCCCCCCTGCATTGTTGCGCCGCTCCATCCTTTTTTCCCGCAGTTCCTGCAGGCGTTTGAGCAGCGATTCGCGGAATTCGCGTTCGGCTATGGGCAATTTGGCAATTTTACGGATCGGCAGCACTTTGCGCAGTTTCTGTACCAGGTCTTTCTCCAGGTCGAACTCTTTTTGGCGGATCTCGAAATACTTTTTTACATACTCTTCCACTTCCTGGTCGCTCATGCCGTCGAGGTCGCCTTCAGGTTTGAGTTGCTTGTGCAGGTTTTCCTTATTTTCTGCGTATTCATTAAAGATTGGCCAAAATTTCTCGGCTTCTTCGGAAGAGAGATTCAACACACGGGTGTACACTTCGGCGCGGAGGGCCTTCACACGGTCGGCCAGATTGTCCTGGCTGTGTGTTTGTCCGGCAAATACACTGATAATCAGTCCAATTAATATCAAGCGCTTCATAGAAAAAGTATTGATCGAGGATTTGAATGATGGGCAATCAGGGGTAATTGAGAGTAATTGAGGGTAATTGAGGGTAATTAAGTTTTTATCAGATTTTCCAATTCTTCGTCGCTCATTTCTTTCAGCAGCAGGTCGAGTTCTTCGTCCGACAGATCGTCGAGGGGGTCGGTTTGTTTGGGTTTGGTTTCGGTGGGCGATGCCGGTTTTGTTTCCGGCGCCGCTTGTTCGTGGTCGGGCACGTCGGCGAGCAATGCCTCGTCGAAATCGCGGATGTTTTCCAACACGTATGCTTCTATTTCTTCTTCCGTTAATTCCTGCGATACGAGAACAGGAAGCGTTGCCGGCTCTGCCGGTTTGGTCCTGAAAAGCCAGGTTGTTGCCAATACCAATGCAAATACGGCTGCCGCTGCCCACATCACCTGTGTGCGGGAGAAGCGGCCAAAAAGGCCGCCGTGTTTGGTTTCCAGGGCGGGTTTTCTGCGATTGCCCGCCTTGCCGATCCGCTCGAATACTGCATCTTCTATCACATCGAAGTATCCTTCGGGTGTTTTAAAGCCGTCATCCTGCCGTTTCAGATCGCGCAGTAGCGGCGACTGTTTGTCCAATTCATCATGGATCGATTCTTTCTTCATGTCGTTCAATTTGTGGTTCACTCTTCTTTGAATACCGCTTCTACTTTTTTCACCGCATGGTGAAACGATGCTTTCAGCGCGCCTACGGATGTGTCGAGCATGGCCGACATTTCTTCGTAAGGTATTTCGTCGTAGTAGCGAAGATTGAACACAAGTCTTTGTTTGTCAGGCAACTGGGCTATGGCTTTTTGCAGGCGAACCTGTACTTCGTCGCCGTCGAACCATTCATCGGCCTGCAGGCGGTTGGTCAGCAACGGCGTCGCATCGTCAAGCGATGCGGAAGCGTGTCGCGCCTTGCTCTGCAGGTGTGTAATTGATTCGTTCGTCGCTATCCGGTAGAGCCAGGTGTACAGTTTCGACTTGCCTTCGAACTGCAAAATACCGCGGTAAATTTTGATAAAGGTATTTTGCAGCACATCGTCCGCGTCTTCGTGCACCAAAACCAATCTGCGGATATGCCAGTACAACCGCTCCTTGTATTGCGTCATCAGCAATCGGAACCCGCGTTCGAACGTCCGGTCCGAGCGCAGTAATTCCATGATCTGTTCATCCGACGCGGGTTTGTTCGAAGCTGCGGCTTGCAAGTTGTCCAGTTTGTATAATATGACGAATCTCAGGCGGGTTGGTTTAATGACAAGGCTAAAAAACCCGGATTCAGCGGCATTTCAGCAATCCGTTCGCAAACAAACGGTAAACATGGCCGTATGCTCCCGCTTAGTGTTTTACCACCAATTGCTCGCTCGCCCGCAATACGCCTTTGTCGTATAAAGCATACCGATACATGCCGGCCGGCAAACCGGCCGTCGTCAGCCGGGTAGCGCCCGAGGCCGGCAATCCGTGCAGGATACGCACGGGTTGGCCGAGGTTGTTGGTCAGTACCAGGTCGAGTGAGACCGCACCGGGAATGTCGGTGCGGATCAGTGTTTCGGCATCGGCGGGATTCGGTGCGGCAGACACACTGATGGAATTTTTTGATACCTCCGGAGCCGCCGAAACGGAAGTCATCGTGAAGAAACCTTCATCGACAGCATTGGTCATCATTTGCTGGTTCAGCGGGTTACTGCCATGATTGAAATAATCGAGGATCAGCGGTATGCCGGTGAACAGTTTGGTGTAGTCGAGGTCGAAATGCAGGTGCAGTGTTCCATTTTCAGCGTTTGCGGCGCCGCTCAGTTCAATGGTCTTGTACAGAATGTCGTTGATATTGTGGAACTGAAAAACCGTTTCCGGAATGCCGTCATTGTTATTGTCCACTTCTCCCTCGATGGCCATAAACGTGTAGCCTGCCGCCCAACCCCAATGCATGGAAGGGTTTTGAAGCGCCAGCGGGTGATCGGCCGGGTAAGTAGTCGGATCGAGGTGGTTGTGGGCAGAATCCACGCCGAGGCCCATCCGCACACCCTGCGCTGCATCCACCGGCCACATTCCGAGGTCGTATTCCGGTTCCTCATCCGATGCATCTACCAGGACATACCGGTCGGTCAGCGATGTTGTGCCGCCGTCAGGTTGAAGGATATCGATGGTGGAGAGATAAAACCTGGCGCTGGTGATCCGCGCGATTCTTCCGTTCCAGTTTGTGAAAACGGCTTTGCCCAAGCCCAGCGTATCGTCGCCGATCGTATGGGTGAATGAAAAAACAACCTGATTGGTTGTTTGGGCCTGCATGTTGGTGAAGAACGCAGCACAGAGCAGTATTGTGGCTAAATATCTCATTGTCAGTGATCAGTGAAAAATATCGGGCTCCCCATCCGGAAGCATGGCAGAGCCCGATGAATATGGCCACAAAAAAACAAAAAAGTAAGGAGACTCCCGGTGGTAAAATATCGGACCTTGATTATCAATCATCAGTCCGATGTCCAGTGTCAAAAAATCCAATGTCAGGATTTAGTTGTTCCGAAAAGTGAGGCGAACTTTTTCGTCGTCGAATTCGACCTCGAGTACCAATTTGGCGGCGGTCAATTCCGTGATGGTACCCACATCCGTTGTCCCGGCATCGGTCATCGACAACTGCTTGCCGTCGTCGCTGATACTCCAGGCGCCGACAGCGGATTGCGGATCGCCCGGATCGCATTTGGTCGCTCCTTCATCCGTGATAAAGGTCTGGTCGGTCCTGAACGTGTTGCAATTGTCGGCCTCACAGTCGTCGACCGGCACGGCGACCCACAGGTTGTTCGTTTTATCGTATCCTTCCACCAGGGACATTTTCCAGCACGACGGAGCGGTTAACAATTCGGTGGGAGATGCCTCGTCTTCTTTGCAGGAAACGACGGATAAGGAGCAGGCCGCCAGCAGCAGGGCGGCAGTTGAAAAGCAGTTCTTCATTACCGTAAAAAATTTAAGATGTTTAAAAGTTTGTGAATGCATGACATGGACGCATTACCGGGGCTTCGTGCAACAAGCCGCGGATGGCGTCAAAACGATGTTACAGACACAAATTTTGAAGGTCGGATGCCTTGGGAACAGGCGCCCGGTACAGACGGCGCACATCGCTGTACAAACGGCCGGTTTCGTTGCACAGTCGAATGCCTGATTCACATACTACCGGCGGGTGGAATTGGTGCAGCAGTACAATTACATCAGCATCCCGTTCAGCGGCTGCAACGGCTCGGGAATTTTTGTTTCGTCCAGCATTTCCTTCAGGTCGATTTCGATGGTGCGACTGATGGCCGAGATCGGCACGTCGTTGTAAGTGCCTTCGAAGGGGTTTTCGCTGTAATCGCCGATCATCTCCATCAGGACGAACACCCACGTGACAATTCCATTGAAGGGGAGCACCATCCAGACAAAGTGCGGCCCGACTTTTTCAAAGTCTTCTATCAACGCAAACGGCAGGAGAAAAGACATCAATTTGATGAGCAAGAGCGGGATGGAGGCGTATTGACGCGGAAAAGGGAAGTTTTTGATGCGCTCGCTTTTGCCCTGCTCATCAAACAGGAGCGACACTAATTTTTGCAATTCTATATGGCGGAAATCGTCAATCAGGCCGCGCTCGCGCAAATGTTGCAAGTCAAGCGTTTGAAGTGCGAGCACTTGTGCCGCTTTGTTGCTTTTGCCTTCCAACGCCGACATTTCTTCATGCGTCAGAAATTCCCGCAATACCTCATCCATTTTGACGTGGATCTCAGGTGTTTTAAGACCGGGAAAGTACCTGTTGAAGCGTTCTGTTTCATCCGTATGCTCCCACTTGCGCGGTGTGCGCAACTGATAACGCAAACAAGTCAGCCAGGCCAAATGCCTGAAGATCAGCCGGCGTTTGATGACATGCAATTCCTTTTCGCTCACCCTGTCGGGTGCATGCAGGTTGCTGACAAAACCCATTACCGCCGTCGCAAACGACCGGGAGTTGTTGATGATGGCGCCCCAGATTTTTCGGGCCTCCCACAAGCGGTCGTACGATGCGTTGTTTTTAAAACCGAGATAAAAAGCCAGCGCTGTACCGACCAGCAACACCGGCTGCCAGGGCACGAAATAACACTTAGAACCGATGACAAAATAACAGACCAATGTGAGGGCGCCTGTGGCCAGTCCGAAAAAAAATCCATTGCGCGACCAATTGATGGTCGTCCAATAACCGTAGCGTCGTTCTGTGTACATAAAAAGGAATTACGGGTGGTGGCAGTATTTGGAACAGGATAGGCAAAAATAGGCGCTGCTGTCGTTTAGTTGATAAGGGTTGATAAAAGTTTATCAGGTTGATCAGAGTTGACGAAAGTTGATGAGGGTTGATTTTTCAATAACTGCGGATGTATCTTTGTAAAAAAATATCAGTCATGGCAGTGCTCACTTTTGAAAAAATACGGGTTCAGGATTTAGACCAACGGTTGATCGACGCAATTAAAGCATATTTCAATAGCGGAAGTGTTCGGATTTCTGTGATGATTGCAGACAGCACGGAAACACCCATTGAAGCAGGTTCTTTGTCTGATTTGTTAGCGACAAACGAGGCCTCGGATATCGTCTATCAAGTTCCAAGTGAAGAATTTGACAAAATCGTGCAGCAATTTCAAGCCGATGAGTCTTTTGACCCGGTGACCGCTATCGAAAAATTTGCCGTTCATCGTCAGCCCATTGAAGGCACATGAGGGATGTTCAACTCGTCAAAACCGCTATTTCCGATATGCAGTACTGGCTGGCCAATGACCGTAAAATCCTCGATAAAATTTATCGCCTCATTTTAGAAGCCAAGCGCACACCTTTTGAGGGCATCGGCAAACCCGAGTCCCTGCGCGGCGACAAAAGCGGCCTTTGGTCGCGTCGGATCACCGATGAACACCGGATGGTTTATCAAGTCACCGACGAATTTATAATCGTCTATTCATTGCGTGGCCACTACGAGGATTAAATTATCCTGTCAATCCTGCAATCCTGTCAAATGGAAATCACTGAAGTCTTCTACCCCCGCAACCGCCATGAATGGCGTGCCTGGCTCGAAACCCACCACAAAATAAAACCGGAGGTCTGGCTGCGCACCTTCCGCAAAGCCAGCGGTCGGCCATCCCTTCCCTATGACGACATGGTGGAAGAATGCCTTTGCTTCGGCTGGATCGACGGCGTGGTCAAAAAGTACGATGAAGACAGCACGGTACAACGCCTCACCCCGCGCAAGAAAAAAACTTTTCTCTCCGAACTCAACCGCCAGCGCGTGTGGAAACTCCAGCGCCTCGGCCTGATGACCCCGGCGGGCATCGACCCCATCGCCGGCCAGATCGGTTCGCCCGACGACCCGCTCGAGATTCCCGGCTGGATACTGGAAACATTGCAAGCCGATGCGCTGGTCTGGGAGAATTTTCAACAATTCCCGCACCACTACAAACGACTGAAAATCGGCTGGATCGCCGAGATCCGGAGCGACAGCCGCCGGGAAGAGGCCATCAAACGGTTGAATTATCTGCTCAAAATGACGGCGCAGAGGAAGATGTACGGGACGATGCCGTTTTTGAATGACGAATGACGATTTCATGAATTGCGATTGACGATGTACCGCGCGCGGGCAATTCGTATTTCGACAATCATCATGTAATCGTCATTCATATTTTTTGCCGGGGTTGGCATTCCCGCCAACCCTGCTTCATGTGAGAAGCCAAACAAATGTGCGGTGGTTTTCACCGGGCAGGCGAATAACCGGTGCAGCATGATTATTCGTCTTTGCCGCCAAATTGAAATGTACCGCCCAAAGACAGCATTGCCAGACTGCTGTTTTCTTCGCCCATGCCTTCATACTCCAGCCTGATGCCAAGCCTTCCGAACTGTAATCCGGCGCCTACTCCCCATAAAAAATTGGTGGAGTTCTCCGAATAGGAGTACGTATTGACTTCGTTGTCATAATTGGCAAAAAATGCGCCCGCCTTGGCAAAAGCGATGATGGGGCCAAGATGGAGTTTCCCCTTTGCTGCGACATCCCATCCGGTAATTTTAGATCGCACGACGGTTTGGCCAGACTCATTTTTTACCTCTCCCAAATCGCGGTATCCGCCTTCCACGCTAATAAATCTTATTCCAAATCCGGCAAATATCTTGTACGCAAATGAGTTTTCATCAACCTTAAAGTCATCTCCGTTCACATCATCCAGGTCTTTGTTAATGAAAGCATTGCCGGCGCTGGCGCCGATGAAAAACTGAGAATACAACTCGCCGGAAGTGCAGACGAGTAAAGCCAGTAACCAAAAAAGTTTTTTCATTTTGTAAGATTTAGTAATGTTTTAAGAATAAGCAAATCTACTCTCTAATTGTCAAATTGTCTCAATTTTTGCAAAAAATATTAGTGATTTCTGTCATCTTTTTTAAAAATGCCGTTAAAGACATACCACGGAGGAGGGGCGCGCACCGGCGAAACGCGGATCACATTGGACACCGTCGTTGGCGCATTACCGGCGGCAAGGGAACTAACACCGGCAGGAAAACAAGTTTCAGCAATTTGCCGGTTTTTACCACAAAAACGACTAAATTTGCACCTTCAAGTTTTTCAAAAATGGATTTCAGCCATCCTGTTTCAAAAGTGCCGTTACAGACAGACTCCAAAGGGGTGGTGCGCGTCGGCGAAACCCGGATCACATTGGACACCGTCGTTGGCGCATTTAAAAATGGCGCTACGAGTGAAGAAATTGTACTTCAGTTTCCGGTGCTCGAACTGAGCGACGTTTATGAAGTAATTGGTTTTTACCTGAAAAACCAGGCGGCGGTGGAGCAGTACCTTTCGCAACAAACCGTTGACACTAAGGATATTCGCCAAAAAGTTGAAGCGCAATTCCCGCCGGCCGGCATCCGCCAAAGACTCATACAACGACTTTCCGGCCAACAATCGGCTGCATCCTGATGCGTTTTCTGACCGACGAAAATTTTAACAACCACATTTTCAGGGCTTGCTTTTGCAAAAGCCCGGCTTTTGCGTTTCCGAAACTGTGAACGTTTTCGTAAACGTGCCGTGTGATGACCGGCAGAAGTGACACTTTTCAAAAAAGTATCACTTCTTTTATTACCCCATGCAGCAATAACAATCCCACCCGCACCATTAAAGAAACACAAATTCAAAATGGATGCATCGCTGAAAAAACTGATCGACGGTTGCCTGCGGGGCGACTCCGGGTCGCAACGCCAACTGTTTGAGCGCTACAACGCCTGGCTGTTCCCGATTTGCCTCCGCTACGCCCGCGACCGCCCCGAAGCGCAGGACATGTTGCAGGAATCGTTCCTGGTCATTTTTCGCGACTTGAGTCAGTTCAGGGGCGAGGGTCCCCTAGGCGCTTGGTTGCAGCGCGTCACGGTGCGCGTTGCCCTGCAATCGCTGCGCCGCAAACATCCGCTGCGCTACGCCGACGATTACGACGAACTCCCGCCCGACACCTACGACTTTAACCCGGACACAGAACTCAACGGCGAAGCCATCCTGCTCATGGTGCAGCAACTCCCGCCGGGCTACCGCGCGGTGTTCAACCTGCGCTGCATGGAAGGTTTCGAGTACCCCGAAATCGCCGCCGAACTGGGCATCGCCGAAAGCAGCGTACGCTCGCAGTATGCCCGTGCCTGCAAGCAGTTGCGGGGATTGGTGGAGCGAATGCTTGTGATGGTTTAGCACGCACCCGGAGCACCTTTTTTTGAAAGACGAATGGCGATTCCATGAATTACGAGTGACGATGTATGGCGCGCCGCAATTCGTATTTCGACAATCATGTAATCGCCATTCGTCATTCAAATTCCAACCCCTCTCAACCCCTCAACCCTTCAACCCCTCTCAACCCCTCAACCCTTCTCAACTTCTAAACAAATTCGTCATGGAAAATAAATCGCCACACCATTCTGATTTTGAAAAATTCGTCCGGAAGTCGCTGCAAAAAACGAACGACACGCCCGACGACAACACCTGGGCGAACATCGCTGTGCAGCAAAGCCGCCGTAACACGTGGCTGCGGTTCCGGCACTACGGCATTCGCATCGCCCCTGTCCTTGTGATGATTGTTTTGGCCCTCGCCGGCCGGCAATACTTCGCCGGCAATACGGCGCCGGCGTCAGAAACCGGCTTTGAAAAAAACCTCCCGCAACAGCCGGCGCCTGCTCAGCAACCGCAGGTAAATGCAACGGAACTCCTGCCTGATTTGCAGGCGCCCGTTGCGCCAAAGCCCGGCGCCGCAGTGAACAAACGCGGCATAGCACGGCATATTAACACCGCTCCTTCTGCGACCGTCCGCTTCCTCGCAGGCGAAGGGCTGCGCTACGAAAACCCGGCAACGGGCACCGAAGTGCACATCCCGGCCAACGTGCTCGTCGATGCCCGCGGCAGGCTTGTCAGCGGAGAAGTAGAATTTGAACTCCGGGAATACCGCAGCGCGACCGATTTTCTGACGTCGGGCATTCCGATGCATTATGCGGATGAGCGCGGAGCATTTTTCTTCAACTCCGGCGGCATGTTCGATGTGCGGGTGAATCAGCACGGCGAACCCCTGCAAATGGCTTCGGGGCAAGCCTGCGACGTGCGTTTCACTTCCACACACAAACTGACCCAACCCAGCCTGTATTACTTCGACGAAGCCGACAACGCCTGGAGATACGAGCCCGCACCTGCTTTTGCCTCCAACGAAATTATGCCCCAACTTCCGCCGATTGTAACAGAAGGCACGGCAGTTCGCGATAACCGGGGACTTCGGGTAGCCTGTTTGCCGAACGAATCGATCGCTCCGCAAGGCAAGTGGGCGCAACCGTATGAGGATGAAGCAGCCGCCTGGTTGAAGGACGCTGTAGAAACAGGGTACGACTATGCTTTCGGCAAAAAGACGATGCCCGGGTGGTTCCGCAAACATTCCAACTGGACCAACGAACAATTGCTCAGCGGCATGGAACACAGCCTCGTTCGCCTGAAACGCCACAAAGACACGGACGACATGTTTTTCCCGGAAGACGTGAACAATGTTTTCACCGAATTGAAAGCGTTCAAAGATTGTTATTTTATTATCAACGAAGGGCTGGGCAGCAAAAAATCGTTTACCAAAGAGGAGTTTGATTCCTATTGGGATCGTGTATCGGTGGTGCAACAAAACGGTGCGATTTGTTACGTTTCTTTTTTCGGGAAACAGGGTTTGTTGCAGTTCTATGCAACGCTGATCGGTAGCAGGGAAAACAGCAATTTCGATGTGGAAAAGGTGATGGCGGAATACACGCATCTGCGCAACCAGCGGCAGCAAAACTTTGAAAAACAGGCTAACGCGTGGCGACATTTCCTTTTCACGGCGCAAATGTTTCAGGAGCAGGAAGAATGGTGCATGGACGCCAACACATGGCTCGATTACTTTGAAGCCAACCCTCCGACGATGCGCAAACGCTACGCCGCTTTGAAAGAACAGGGCATCGCTGATGATAAGACCCTCGCGATGAATACCTGGAAAAACTGGAACAAACGGGTACGCAATATCTACTTTGACAATTATAAAAGCAAAAATTCATTCGACCGGAGCATGACAAGAACGGAAGGGATGACTTACGCCCTGCGTGTTACCAATTTTGGCCTGTACAATTGCGACCAGATCTACACCCTGGGGCGCGGCACCCCCCTTGGACGCGGCCAGGAAGTAATGCTGGTGTTGGCCGCTTACAAATCCGCCGACGGGCGCCAGGTCGTACCTAAAACCGTTAGTATGATCGAACGGAATTCACGGCTGTATTTTACCATGCCGAAGGCTGAACAAATGGTCTATGTGCCGGGTCGCAGGTTTGACATCATTGTGACGGACACCAACGGTCGTTTTTATCGCTTGACGGGCGACCAGTATGCCGGCCTCGATCTGGACAATGAAAAATCTTACACTTTTACCGTCGAGGATGTTACGGCCAAAACCCTTACGCCGCGTGACTGGGCGGATTTGCTGGAGATATAGTACATGATTGACAAAAAAGGAGGATGCCTTACAAGATAAAGTTTTGACAGGATTTACAAGATTTACAGGATTACTATACCAGTATTCGAGTAAAATATCCTGTAAATCTTGTAAATCCTGTCAAAAATGAGACTTGTAACATGTTGAAAATGCCCAGGAGCGCAGAGCCCCCGGGCATTTTTTCAAAACCTGTATGAAGTAAGGCAATATCAGCGCTGGTCAAGATAAACGGCTGTCGAAGCAATCGCGGAAACAACCGGCCCGCCCAGTTCCAATCCGATGATGTCGGCCCACACCCAGTCGGGGATACCTGCTGCATCCGGTGTGCCACCGCCCGGCTGGGGCGAAGAGAATGATTTCCAGTACCAGAAGTAGCGGCTGTATTTCAGCACGGAGAGCATGGAAAGCACCACTTTGGGATTGTCGAGGGTACCGTCTTGGGCCAGCCGGTTTTCGTGTTCGGTGATGAGGTTGACGAAGTTGCCCAGTTCTTCCGGCGAACTGACCGGGGTGGCTGCCGCTTCATCGAATATGGCCAGCAGCGTTTTTTTGTCGTCGGCGCTCAGACGGGTTTCTTCCAGCCGGGCAGCGTAGTTGCCGTAGTCGCGGTACAGATCGAGCGAATTGGCAAACTGTTGTTCTTTCGCGCTAACCGGCAATTCGGCTTCCGCCATAAACTGGATCATTTTTTCGGTAAGGAACTTTTGGGTGGCTTTTTTGTCGCCGTTCAGTGCCTCGATGGCGTCTTTGTTGTCGTGCAACACGACCTGCACGGCTAAGTTGTGCAGTTGGCCGATGTTGTCCTGAGGGTTGTTGGGGTTGACAAGTTTGGCAACGGGGCGTGAAAATTCGGGGCCGAATTGTACCATTCTTTTTCCGCTGGCCTGCCCGGTAGCAACGTCGCGGAGTGTGTAAAAACCGGCGGGAATGACCTGCGCTTCGATGCCCAATGCTTTGGCGGTGGCGGCATCTATGGTATAGTCGTTGGTGAGCGGGAAATACTGACCGAAATATTGGCCTGCTGCATCGCCCTCGTCAAATTGGAGCGCCGGGCGGGCCTGGAAGTCGGTGAGCGCTGTGCCCCAGCCGATCCAGATGCAGTTGCTGAAACTGTACATACAACCCATCTGCGTGGAAGTGCCGAAGTGGATAATGATCCGGTTTCCGTCGGGGATATCGGGCGTCGTGGTGTCGACGGGTGCAACTACGGCTGCTTCTTCGGTTTTGGTGCAGGAGAAAGTGGCGAGTGCGAGGGTGGTCAGGGTAAGAGCGGTGAAAAAATTGCGAATTTTCATGACAAGAGAATTGTGAGAATGAGTTACCTGGATTGCCTACTCTTTTCTTCGGATTTTCGGCTTGCTCCGGTTTGTTGTTCAGCCGCCGTTTTCAAGCGACTTTGAACTACTATCGGAGCATGCCGGAAATCTTACCCTTGTCTTGAAAATTTTTTTTGAAAAAAATGCTACGGCTATTTAAACGAAATCGCGCTGAGCCGGATGCTGTATTCCGGCCTAAAAATAACGAGTCAACAATTACCTGCTTTGTTTCAACACCTTGGCCGTACGGAACCCCTGACCCGATTGTACCGTGCAGCAGTACATACCATCGGGTAAGTCGGCTGTGGTTTGCCAGTAAAATACTTTATCATTTCCTGCCGGCACAACTTCATGATCGGTAATCTGCGCGATCAAACGACCGGTTGTGTCGTAAATCCGGACACTGACGGGAGTTGTTTCAACAGTATTTATCCGGATCTCCAGCCGGTCGGAAAAGGGGTTCGGCGATGCCTGCACGGCACTGAGATTGCCGGCCGGGGATTGTACGGCCGTCAATTCGCCTTCCCACCATTGCAGTACCGTATCGACATGATCGCGTATCAGGTCAAAACCGGACGCCAGGGACAAGTCAAAACCATAGGTCAGTACACGGGCGCCACCGGCCGGATGGTACCATACCCCGGTTGGCGTGCCTGCAAGCGAATATCCGGCGCCGCCAAAAAGATAAACCGGTGTGGCTTCCGGGCGCAATTCGAAGCCGTCGGCGTACCAGAGCGTGCTGAATTGCCAGTTGATATCGCCGAGACCGGTGATGGGCTGAGCGGGAGCAGGTGTCACCAGCGGCACGCCCAGGCTGCCGTCGTCGGCATACGACTGATTGGCATATTTTGAAATGCCCAGCCGGTCGAATACAAAATCACCCTGCTGAAAATCCACCGGCGCGACGCCGTAGCGATCGAACATAAAGTCCAGCCCGATCAGCCACAGGTTGGCATCCGGCTGCGACAGGTACTGTTCCAGTTCGCTATTCGTAGTATCGCCGCCGCCCCAGAGTTGGAGGTTCAGGCCCCAACTGGAGGTATGCCATATTACCAGGTCATATTCGCTCATTTCGGCGGCGGTGGGGCCAAGGTTGTTGCCGTAGGCGTCGATATAAATATAATCATAACCCAACGAATCGAGGCTGGAAGCCAGGAGCTCCGCATTGCCGAATGCGTCGCCGCTGTCGTCGACAAACATCACTTTGAACTGGGCTTCGGCAGAATAAGCGATTGTGGTGAAAAGCAGGAGGTAAAATAGTTTTTGCATGTTTGAGTTGTTGTTTTCAAAAAAATGGTACGATGTGTTAAAAATTTTGACACAAAGTAAAGAATCGTGTATCAATTTTAAACAATCTCACGGCCACTCCCGGCGCGGGCGTCGCTCGTCCCTCGCTCGCCTCGCTTGGTCGCCGCCGATGCTCACAGGAAGCCCGGTCGGAACAAACCAACTAAACTGGAAGGGAAAACAAGACGAGGCGGAAGCCGACATTGCTGCCGCGGTGCGCCGGCGTGTTGTTGTCGCGGGACGTGGAGCGGCAGAACCTGGCGCTGCCGAACCAACTGCCGCCGCGAAGCACGCGGTACGAGCCCTGTTCCCGGTCTGTCCAGGCAGAACCGTTGTCCGGGGCGCCTTCATAACTGCCATGCCATTGATCTTCGCACCATTCCCGCACGTTACCGCTCATGTCGAAAATGCCCAATTCGTTCGGGAGTTTCAACCCGACGGGTTTGGTTTCGCCGTGGCTGTTTTCGTCGTACCAGGCGACTTCATCTATGATGTCGCTGCCTGCATATTTTGTCATGCTGTAAGCATCTGTCCCTATCAGGTGGCCACCTCTGGCAGCGTATTCCCACTCGGCTTCCGAGGGCAGCCGATAGCCGGGCATGTTGGGTTTGAGGTACACGGGGCCATCATTGGGCAAGGCATATCCTCCGCCGGCTTTGCCATAAGGTTGCTGAAAAGCCTGGTCGCTGAAATATACCGGCGCATAGCCGCATTGTTCGTTGAGGGCGTTGCAAAACACGGCTGCGTCGTACCAACTCACGCTTTCCACCGGGCGGCTTTCGCCTTTGAAATAAGAAGGGTTTTCGCCGTTCATCACGGCTTTCCACAGGGCTTGGGTGACAGGGTATTTTCCGATGTGAAAGTTGTAATTGATTTTTACAGGGTGAACGGGTCTTTCATCGTTGTATGCCTCTTTATCTTCACTTCCCATCATAAAGGAGCCCGCTTCGACGGGGATCGTGTCGAAGGAGAGGCTGCTGGAGAGGCGTTGGACAGGCGGGAAAACAGAGGTATCGAGCATAAATGATATCATGCGGGTTAATAGCGCTCATACGTAATCTTTTCCCGGACGGCGTATTTCCCTTCGCCCAGACGACGAAGCACCTGGAGATCGACAAAGGCACCCAGGGAGCGTTTTAATTGGTCCTCGGTCAGTGGTTTGTTAAAGCGTTGTTGATACATGGCGGATACTTCGGCGGACATAAACTCCTTTTTGTCAGATTCGTACAAAGCCAGCAGGATGCCGGCGTCCTGTTCGTTGAAGGAGTAAGTCAGTTTAGGGTAAAACTCGTGTAACAGCATAAAAACCGAAAAAACGGCTTTTATCCGGATGTCTTCCGTTAATAAAATAGCATACTCTTTTATTCCAAAGCCGATCAGGTCGTAATAGGAAATTTTCATCAGGTTGTACAACTTGATCGATTTCGCCGAAGGTTTGCCGTCTGTATCTTCGGAAACAGACACCGCTCTCTCTTCTTCGGATTCCAAAGGCTCGCCTTCTTCCAGCGTGACCGTTGCGGCAAGGGCTTTAAGGACAATTTCATCCGCTTCAAGGCCGTGTTCGGAGAGTTTTTCCGTGATAAAAGCGCGAAGGATGGTTTCTTTTGTAGTCATGTCAGATTTTATTTCCTTGATAAAATAAATGAACCAGATCATCAATATCTATATTCTCCGTAAGGGCTTTTTCTATACCAAAACTGACACTACTTTCTATATCCTTTCGAAGAAAGTATTCACCATAAAAGCCTGCTGCAAATTTTCTTGCAGCCACAGAACCGATGGTAGAATTGGCGCCAATGGTATAAATATCGTGTTTGCTGATTGCCGCTGCTTGTGGCTCCGAATAACAGGCATTGAGAAATACCACATTCAGGGCTGGATTTCGTTTTTTTATTAGGGCAAATATTTTGTCCAGCATTTGAGCATCCATCACTTTTGTACCGGTATGGTCATCACTAATAAACAACAACCCCTTCTCTCGCGGAGCATCTGGATTTATCTCTTCTCCATGACCACAAAAATGAACAATAGTAGGCACGTAATCCCGGATTACCTTGCTCATTTCATCGGAAGTAATATTCAGTTTCAATTTCAATTCACATATTCCTTTTTCTTTATTTTCCTGTAACTCTTCGTAAAGATGTGCGAACTCCTGGCCACAACTCACCTTTCTTGCAGCTGGGCTTGCAGATAAAAACAAGATAACTTGCCGATCCAACTGTTGTGGCACGTCTTCCAATCGCTGTGAAATGGTTTTATTTTCGCCCTCTGAACCTCTTACTATTTGATTTTCCTCCACCCTTTCTTTTTGTTGTTGTTGCCACTTTTCAAAGTCGAAAGTATGGAAATGCCCATCCGGCCCGGCCACTTCCCATATACCCGAGTCTCTTTTTGTTTGTAATGCTTCGAATATCGGCTTAAGCCACTGGCTCATTGCGTTTTTTTCAATATAAAGGAGAAGGGCTTTTTGGTCGCAATCTAATTCGACCTTAAAACAACCTTCATCCGTCTGTATGTGAATGCCGTTGCGCCAGATGTTTTCCGTATCTGTTTTCCGTCCCAAAGCCACAATAAAAGACTGAATAACGATATAATTGATCCAGGGCATTTTATAACGCAACAACTGTACATCGACGGCTCTTTTCCATAAATCTGCCACAATCCGGGGCTTATCGGGTGCTAAAAATTCTGGAAAAACATACACATCGCTTTCGTCCCGGTTTTCCTGCCAAGGTTTGTTATTCAGGTGAAAGCACAAGCCACAGCTCTCCATAAAGTTGAGAAACAACCATTTATAATCATCAGTATAATCTCCAAATACCTGAAACAGGCGATCCACCCGAATTTTTCCATTATAATTTCTGAATTCACGGTAATGCTCCGCTTCCCGGTCCAAGGGTTTATAAATGGCCTTCAAGGCCCATCGCTGGTCAGCGATGATCTGTCCCTTCAAATTAGGATGGCGATACAAAAATCCGTTGTGGTGCAAATACTCGAGCAAGAGCGGCGCTGATTTTTCAGAGACGCCTTTCTCTTTGCACAGTTGAAAAAATTGATCTTCGTCGATCAGTTTTTCACTGGTTGCTTCATTTTTTGCATTATCGATAAAAAACTGACGCACCTTCAACCACGACAGCGGCATCAACATCTCAAAATCCGGTAAGTTCCATGCCTCGTTTTTGAAGGAAATCTCCAATTTATCCATATTTTCACCGGTTTTTGCTGCAAGGTGGAGAAACTTTGCGCCCAGTTCTTTTGCGTATTGGCTGATAGCGCTGTCTTCCTCAGGTACTTTATCCTTTTTGTTCTGAACAAAAACAAAACGGCTCCCGGGGCTCAAATCTTTGGTCGTCATGTACCAATAGACTACCTCGTGGTGCATCACCTGTTCTTCATTGGCCCGATCCCGCACCCGTTTGCCGTTGCGCGCCAACTCCTCCGTTTCGGGGTCGAAAAGAATAATCTGAAGGGCTTCCGATTCCATAAAAAGCCGGTGCGTGCCATGGTACACCTCTTGCCCGCCGAAGTCCCACACGTTGTAATCGATACCCGTTTTTTCAACGGTTTCGATCTGGATGCCGTGCGTAGTTGTGTGGTCGTGCGGGCAAGCGCCGTTTTTCAACGCGCACAGGAGCGTACTTTTCCCGGCATTGCCATTGCCGGTCAGCATGAGTTTGACCACTTTGTTTTGTTCCGATGGAAAATCTTTCAATTCTCTGAACCAGATCCGGGCATCTTCTAAGCAGCTTTTCTTTGAATACGTGCCGCCGTCGCCCAAAAAGACTTTTGGAATGTCTTTCGGCGCGTTTCCGCCTAAATACAAGGCATCCAATACCGTATCTGGTTGGACAATCCAATCTTTAAGATAATCTGATAAATACCGCAAACGGTTATTATCCAACTGTATAATATTCAGGACAGGCAGTTTCTCCGGAAAATTCAGTGTTTCAATCAGATTATCATTCAAATACAAATACGCCAATTTTTCAAAACCTTCGCGCAGGTTGAACTCCTTCAATTGATTGTTGCTTGCATCCAACAGTTCCAGCTTCGGGCAATCGCCTTGAAAAACGAGAGAACCCAATTGATTCCCTTGCACGTACACCTGTTCCAGCGTCCCGCAGCCATCCGGCAGATCGAGCGCTGCCAGTGCGCAGCGGCTCAGGTACAGCCGCCGGAGCCGGGGCAGCGGCACGGCGAAGCGGACTTCGCGCAGCGGCTTGTTGTCGTTCAGGTACAGGTGTTCGAGGGCTACAGCGGATTCGTCCAGGAGAATATTTTCCACCCCGCTTTCCGACAAACTCAGCGCACAAATTTGGCCTTCAGCATTCAATGCGTAACTGTTGCCTTTTCTGCGCACGGCATCGGTGTCGGGCAGCCGGGGGAGATTTTTCACCAGGTCTTTTATCGTTTTGGGCATATACACTTAGTTATAAGTCATTAATTATGAATTATTTCATGCCGTTGCAGGCGGAGGCGTCAAACAAAAAAGGGCAGCAGAACCTTCGCACTACACAGCTACCAATACTGCTGCCCGGGCGGCGCGCAAGGCGCCGCGTTTTTGTCCTCCGCCGGGGGCGGGGGAGCGGGAGCATCGTCTGTTCAGTGGTTGTCCTCCGGACCTCCTGTGAGCTGGAAGGGAAAACAAGACGAGGCGGAAGCCGACATTGTTGTTGCGGTTCGCCGGCGTGTTGTTGTTGCGGTTCGTGGAGCGGCAGTTCCTGGCGCTGTTGATCCAACTGCCGCCGCGATTCACGCGGTTCGTGCCCTTACGACAATGCACCTTATACTTCCGACAAAGTTATATATTCATTGCCTTTTTTCTAAAACCTTTTGCATCGGCGTGTTGGGTAAAGGCCAGTAGCGGCAATGCGTGGCGTTGGCATTCGGCTTCGCTCCATTTGCCTGAGTCGTATTTTTCCTGCAAGTCGTTCCATTTCCGGATAAAGCGTTTTTTGCTGCGCTGCGACAGGCGGAGGTGATGCGGGAATACTAAGTAGCCCAAAAACGGCAGGCCGCAGGAACAGTAGTTCAACTGTTCGGGTTTCAGTTCGCATTGCAAGGTTGTTTTCACATATACTTCGACCGCCCGATGCGCATTTTTTAACACATCTTTGTCGTCGTGCCAGAGGATCATATCATCCATGTAGCGCACATACGCTTTGATGTTCAACACTTCTTTTATATAGTGATCCAGGCCCGACAGGTAGTGATTGGCGAAATATTGACTGCTCAGATTGCCAATGGGTACGCCGCGCCCGCCACCTTCCTCCGAAGCATCGTAACTGTCTATAATCCTGTAAAATATATCCAATACCCAATGGTCTTTTATCAAATCGTGTAACTGATTTTTCAGAACGCCGTGGTAGATGCTGTCGAAAAACTTCCGCACGTCTAATTTGAGGAAAAAACGGTGTTTACGAGTGTAAAATCCGGCTCGATGTAAGGCTGCATAAGTTCCTTTCCCTTTTCGGCTGGCGTAACTGTCGAAAATTTGGGCTCGTTCAAAGTACTCGTGGCAGACGTTCATCAGAGCATGGTGCAACACCTGTTCGCCGAAAGCGCTTGCGCAAATCCGGCGTTCTTTCGGATCAAACACTTTGAAATATCGGTAACGGCCCGTTTCCACGCCTGTTTCTAATATTTGTGCGCGGAGCGTCAGAAGATTTTGTTCCAGCTCTGTTTGGTACTCCAACACTTCATGCGAATACGATTTTCCTTTGCGCGCTTTCCAAAAGGCCAGACGCAGGTTGTCGATGTCGGCTATGTCCGTTATCAGGTTATTCGCTCGCCGCATTGGTTTCGGTTTCGATGAAGTGTTTACCGTATTTTTCCACTTTCTTTTCGCCAACGCCTTTCACCGTTTTCATCTTTGACAAAGTCAGGTCTTCAATCTTCGCCAAAGCCGCCAACTCTTCGTCGGTAAAGATGGTATAGGCTGGCAGTGCCTCGTCCTGTGCCAGGCGTTTCCGGATTTCGCGCAGTTTGGAAAAACGCTGAAATGTTGCCTCATCGAGGATTTTTTTGTAGTCCGCTTTTTCCTTATCTGTTGTGCCAGCGCCATCGATCCAGGTAACGCAGAAACACCAAAAGGCGCCCCCGCCGGCCACAACCAGCTGCTTTTCAAACTCAATTCGCGGCTTTACCACCGAGCGTTGCCTTTGCACAATGTTTTGTGTACGTTACGTTTGTCATCCTGTCGGGAACCGTCCGCTCTACGAGGGNNCTCTACGAGGGCGTCTCACGCGGTTGCCCTCGTAGAGCGGACGGTTCCCGACAGGATGACAAACGTAGAGTGTACATTTTATGCCCATGAAAGGCTTGGCGGCTCCGTCCATGGCCGATTTCTGCCTTTCCCGGCCACTCCCGGCGCGGGCGTCGCTCGTCCCTCGCTCGCCTCGCTTGGTCGCCGCCGTTTGCTCACAGGAAGCCCGGTCGGAACAAATCGCCTAAACTGGAAGGGAAAACAAGACGAGGCGGAAGCCGACATGGAAGTGGCGGGTCGCCGGCGTGTAGGTGTAGCGGTACGCGGAGCGGCAGTACCTGGCGCTGAAGAACCAACTGCTTCCGCGAAACACGCGGTACGCGCCCTTTTCCGGGCCAGGCGGATTTTTCGCAATTCCTTTGTCTAAGCATTTTTGATAATAATCGCTGCCATACCAATCTGCACACCACTCCCACACATTGCCGCTCATGTCATACAGTCCGAGCCGGTTGGGTAATTTGAGTCCAACGGGTTTGGTTTCGCCGTGGCTGTTATCGCTATACCACCCTACTTCGTCCAATACATCGCTTCCTGAAAAAAGAAATTGATAAGTGTCGGGGTGACTGTCGGTCACCCCGACACTACGCCCGCACCGTGCGGCATATTCCCATTCAGCCTCGGTCGGCAGCCGGTATTCTGTGCCGGGCGGGCGGGTGTTTCCGGTTTTTTTATTGAGTTCGGGCAAAAATTCCCGGACGATCGTTTCCCAGGAAACACTTTCTACAGGCCGGTTCCGGCCTTTGAAATACGAAGAATTGTTTCCCTCGCCCATCACGGCAGCCCAAAGCGCCTGAGTGACGGGGTATTCTCCTATCCAATAGTCGTCCACTTCGACCCGATGGACGGGCAAAGCATCATTCAACCAACTGTCGCCGCCCATATCGAATTCGCCGCCTTTTACAGCGATCATAGTAAAGGGCCGGTCGAGATCGGGAAGTGATTGTTTGCGGTTTTCCATTGCCTGCGCTGCATACCGGTTTGTTGAAATACCGGTATTGTGTTGTTATCGCCTCAAAAGTAAATATCAAACGGAAGGCGCGTCATATTTTTTTACTGCACCACCACCGGAAACGTCACCTCAAAATCCACCTCCCCACCCGGGTCGGCGGCATTTTTATCCGTCGGCTCGTGGTGCAGTTTGATCTGTACCGTGCCGGCAGAAGCAGCAGCAGTAGTCCATTTGGAATCGATGCCGAGCGGTGCACCGTTGCTGTCGGGGTTTAGGTCGCTCACAACTAAGTTTGCCCCCGTCACCGTGTACGTAAAAAGGTGATCGTTGCTTTCTGCCCCGATTTCGTCGTCGATCTCATCGGCGCCGTCGTACACGTGGATGTGTACATTGAATACCGTGTTGGCCGGAATATCGAGGGAGGGAATGGTGTTCCATACGCCGTCGCCGTCCGAATCTTCGGCTTCAAATTCTTCATTAAACAGAGTACCGTTGGCGCTGGTAAGGTGTACGACCACTTTTGTGATTTGCTCTTGTTGGGTTCCTTCATCGTCTTTTTCACATCCGGCGATAAACAGGGAGGCCGTGGCGGATACTAAAATCAGGAAGGCTGAAATGTGCAATTTTGTGTTTTTCATGTTGTAACAATTGAATGGTGAAATGTTGAAGGGTTGGTGATTTGGTGATTTGGTGATTTGGTGATGCGGTGATTTGGCAGGATTTCAGGATGAACAGGATAAAAAAACACTCATCAAATCCTGTCAATCCTGTAATCCTGTCAAAAAAATTTGTCGCGGCGCTTAACTTCCAAAAGTCAGTTTCGCCCGAAAACCCACATTTATCCCCGGCATATCTGCATAATAGCGGAAGTAATCGAGATATTCGCGGTAGCGCACATTGGTCAGGTTTTGAACGTTCAGGCCGACTTCGAGCAGTTGCCCCGTCTGACGACTCGAAGTCGTCTGACGGGTCCTCAGGCGAAACGTATGCGCCGCTTCAAAACCCAAAGTGGTGAAAGTCGCCGGCGCAGGCTTCGTGAGTCCTTCTTCCGGGATCCGGCTCTGACTGACCACCGTCGTAGCCAACACCCGAACGAAAGTCTCGCCAACCGACCGCCGTCCACCCGCCTTCGTTGAAACTTCGGCGGGTAAACCGTCCACCCGCCTTCGTTGAAACTTCGGCGGGTAAACCGTCCACCGTATGCCGTACTGAAATCGGTCGGCAGGCATCAGCGGGAGCCAGTCGTGGTAGGTAGATTCCGCTCCGGCCCTTTGCGCCAGCCGGTAACCGCGCAGCAACGACACACGGGTTTCGGCAGCCAGTTGCGGGACGATATTCACCGAAAAATTGGCATCCAAACCTTGCAGCACCGCGTCGGCCTGCTCATAAAAATAGGCCGGGAACGGCCCGCGGATGGTCATCACAAAGCTGTCCTTCGGTTGGTTCAGGTATATAAAATCCTGAATCTGATTGCGGTACAAGGTCACCACTGCGCTGACCCTGTTGGTTTCCCAGTCGAGGGTCAGGTTGGTGTTCCAGGCTTTTTCGGAATCCAGGTCGGGGTTGCCCTGTTCGTAGGTGCCCGCCCCGTGGTGTATCCCTTTGGCAAAAAGTTCGTTGACGTGCGGCGGACGCCAGGCATAGCCGGTGTTCAGTTTGGCGGACAAGACCCTGGAAAAGTGGTAAATGGCGCCCAGGGTACCGGAGATATTGCCGAATGTCAGGCGTTCATCGAGGTTGTTGTTGCCGTTACCCGTGGTCGTGACATGGTTCCAGCGGTAATCGTAACGCGCACCGATTTCGAATTCCCAGGGCACGGGAAATCTGCGCCAGCGCTCCGTCGCCCAAAGCGAGCCGCCCCAACCGAGATAATCGGGAATGTACCCGCCCTTGCTCACGTAGTTCAGTTGTTGTATCACCTGCGCCCCTGCCCCACCCTGCCAGTGGCGAATGGGGAGGTGTTCGAGCGCAACATCGAGCGTGTTGCTCCAGAGCTGGAACGTCACCTGCGGCTTGTCGCTTTCCTCGAGGCTATTGCGTCCCCGGTCGTATTCCTGGCGCCGGTTGTACTGAAAATTGTACTGGCCCGTCAGTTTCCACACGTCATCCATGCGAAATTCTGCCTTGTATTTCAACACATTGTGCTGTACGCGCTGGCGCGGGCGGTCTATTTCGTAAGTGAAATAGTTGAGGTTGTTGCGCGGCGTATCGCTGGCGATGGCTGCTTCGATGTCGCTCAGGCTGCCTGTGTGCGAGGCGCGCAGGATGGCGAACTGCTGACCGAAGTGCGTGGCGCTCAGCGTGTGATGCCAGCGGTCTTCTTTCCAATCAGCCATTGCCGAAAAGTTGAGTTCCGCCGCACCGGTATTGCCGAGCCAATAGTCCGGCGCGCGCAGGTTGCCGCTGCGTTTGGCCGTGCCTTGCAGCCGGAAAGCCATGCTGCCGCGTCGGGGCCGCCAGTCCGCGCTGCCCGAAGCCACGCCGCCGAAGCCGTTGCTGAACCCGCCGAGTGTCAGCCAGCCGTCGACGCCGGCCTGCTCACGCATGGGAGCGGGTTCGAGCACGACCGCGCCTGCCATAGCGCCCACGCCGTAGCGTACGCCTGCCGCGCCTTTCACCACCGATATTTTATCGGCTGTGAACGGGTCGATCTCCGGCGCATGGTCGCTGCCCCATTGCTGGCTTTGCAGTGTCACCCCGTCGGACACAATGGCAATACGGTTGCTGTGCAGGCCCTGGATGACTGGCTTGGCTACCGTAGTGCCGGAAGTCAGCAGCGTCACACCGGGGAGTTTTTTCAGGGTTTCGCCCAGATTCAGCCCTTTGGCAGCCTCCAGGTCGGCTTGCTCCACGACGCTTTCGGCCTGGGTAACCTGCGGCGCCACGGCTTTTTCGCGGATGACCACTTCGTTCAAAATGGCGCTGTGTACCAGCCGGAACTCCATTTCGACATTTTCCGTGAGTTGCACCACTTCGGTAAAATGCGCGCATTCCACGTGGTTGATCTCAACCGTATAAGGCGTCTTTTCACACAAATTGGGGATGGCAAACCAGCCGTTTTCGTCCGTCATCGTGCCATTGCCGGTTTCTTTGACGAAGACTGACGCATAAGCCAACGGCTCCTTCGTTTCCGCTTCGGTGACGTGACCGCGCAGGGCGAGGTGGCAATCCTGGGTTTGTAAGGGCCCGGTTGCGCACAGCAGGCAAAAGCCGGTGAAAATGGCTTTGCTGTAAAACATGGTTGTAAGTAATTGAAAATGTGGGAGGATGTGCAGGCAACCCCACCCCCGGCCCCTCCCCCGAAGGGAGGGGTGACGTAGAGTGTTCCGTAGAGCGAAACGAGGTGTAATCTACGTC